>Ga0315909_10000084_pt1 | contig 115165 bp, 99 predicted proteins | sample LakEriMetagenome_11_FD_203527 | JGI IMG/M metagenome (GOLD analysis project Ga0315909, IMG submission 203527) | Freshwater fungal communities from buoy surface, Lake Erie, Ohio, United States - Buoy 2 MA125 | ecosystem: Environmental > Aquatic > Freshwater > Lake | place: USA: Lake Erie, Ohio... | reverse complement strand
AATCGCTAGTGCCGTGAATCCAATTTCATTACGACCATCCAATGCTGCTTGTCTAGCGGTTTTACCCATTGACAAGTGACGATAAATGTTTTCAAGTACAACAATTGAATCATCCACTAAAATACCGATAACTAAAGACATCGCTAATAATGTCATTAAGTTTAATGTATATCCAAGTAGGTACATCGCAATAAATGTTGTAATCAACGAAGCAGGAATCGAAACCAATACAATGAATGCATTTCGTATACTGTGTAAGAAGATTAACATTACAGCAGCAACTAAGAATACAGCTAATTCCAAATCATGAAATACGGCGTCTACTGCTTCAATTGTTGGTAAAGATGTATCGGTTGCAACAACAAATTTCAATCCTTCTTTTTTGAATTTAGATTCTAATTCAGTGAATTTTTGTCTTGTCAATTTTGACATTTCAACCGCATTCGCATCTGATTGTTTTTTGATACGTAAACCAATTCCATTAACACCGTTGAATCTACTTACTGTTAATTGATCAATCGTTCCGTCATAAACATCCGCAATGTCTTTTAATTTGACAGTTGAAGTTCCGTTTGAAGAAAGAATCAATTCTTTTAAATCATCAATCGTTTTGTATTTACCAGCTAAACGAACAGTCATTTGTTCTGATAAATCTTTCACTTTCCCAGTTGGAAATTCAATATTAGCAGAAGCGATTGCTTGATTGATAGAAGCTAAAGATAGTCCAAGTAACTTCACTTTTTCTTTATCAATGTTTACTCTAACTTCACGTTTTTCACCACCTAATACATTAATCTCAGCAACACCTTTTGTTTGTTTCAAAAGAGGAAGAATTTCTTCTTTCATCATTTCGTAAAAAGCGCGATCATCAATTTTTTCACACGTTGCACTTACTTGTAAAACAGGAGAAGCATTAGGCTCAATTTTCGCTAATACTGGAGTTTCACTTCCGTCTGGTAATGTTCGTTTAATACTTTCAATTTTACGTTGTGCATCTTGCATTGCTGTTTCCAAATCAACAGAGTGATTGAATTCTAACATTGTAATAGCAGCATTTTCTAAAGAGAAAGATGTAACTTCATTAATATTCTCTAAACCACTTAATGCATCTTCCATAGGTTCTGAAACCTGAGATTCTACAATCGATGGAGAAGCTCCAGGATAAGGAGTTGTCACCGTTAAGATTGGAGGAGAAAAATCTGGTAATAATTGGTAACTAAGTTGATTGTAACTTAACATACCACCACCGATTAATATTGTAAAAATTACAATAATTAACGAGGGTCTTTTAATTGCTATTTCTGTAATTGTCATCTTGAATAATTTTAAAATTATTTAGTCATTACATTTGAGTTGTTTTGAATGTTGATTTGTCCTTTGATAACGATAATATCATTTTTAGTCAAACCATCTACCACTTCAACATATTCTCCATCGCTAGTTCCAGCTGTGAAAGAAACGATTTTCGCTTTTCCATTTCTTACTACATAAACCTGAGGTTCTTTTGAAGATCCTAATAAAGCTTTTCTAGGAACAGATAAAGCATTTACAGTTTTTGAATTTTTAAGGATAACAGATCCATACATTCCAGCCATTAATCTATTTTCAGTTGAATTTTTGATTAAAACTTCTACTTTAAAGTTGTGACTAGCATCTGCTTTAACGGAGATGTTTGAAACTTTACCTGCGAAAGGCTTGTTTCCATAAACATCAGCGTTTACTGTAACTTCTTGACCAATGTTAAATTTTAAGATATCTCTTTCTGGAACTGAAATGTTTAATTTTAATGAAGAAATATCAGTTAACTCTAAGATAGGAGTTCCTGGTCCTACAACACTTCCTAAATCAATCATCTTTTTAGTAACAACACCTGAGAATGGAGCTGAAACTGTAGAGTTACGCATTTGTTTCTTGATCTGTTTGATTTGCGTTTCAGCTGATTTTAAAGCTAATTTTGTTTTTTCTTGTTGTACTCCTGAGATAGCATTTTCTTTCGCTAAAAAACTGTTACGAGCATCATCATTTCGTTGACTTTCAGCACTGATCTCAGCATTTTCTAATTGAATAGAAAGCATTTCATCGTCTAATTTTGCAATAAATTGACCTTCAGAAATTCTATCTCCTTCTTGAAAACCTAATTTAATAACTTTTCCAGAACCATCAGAACCAATAGTGTTTTGTCTGAACGGATCAAAAGTTCCTAAGAAAGAAAAAGAATTTTCAAATGAATGAAAAGCTGGATTAGTAACATCTACTAAAATTGCAGCAGTAGTGTCGTGAATATATAATTTACTTTGTACTTTCTCTTTGTTTGATTTCAATTTCATCACACTGAAAATGATCAAAACAATTGCAATTCCTATAATAGTTATGACTCTTTTATTCATGATTTCTATAATTATTTAATGTTACCTGTTGCTTTTAATAAATCTAATTCTGCTTGTCTTAACTGTAAATAAGCTACGACGATATTTGTTTGAGCTTGATATAAATCCGTTTCGTTTTTCACTAAATCATTTGAACTTACTACACCTTGCTCGAATGATGCTTTGATTTGGTTGTTGATTGTTTGAGCTAATTTCAATTGTTCTTGACTAATTGAAAGCGAAGTTTTTTGAATTTCAACTTGTTTTTTTGCGTTTTCAATATTCATTTCTAATTGCAAACGCGTGCTTTCCATTTGATTGTTTAGTTTGTCAGCTGTGATTTTATTTACTTTCGATTTGTAATGTTTTTCAAAACCATCAAATAATGTCCAATCTAATTTTAAGCCTAAAAATGCACCGTTGATTCCTTTGCCAAAGTCAGTTTCAGGACGAATGTTATAACTGTAATTATAAGCTGCATAAAAAGCTAAAGATGGCAAGTAAGCCATGTATATTCCACTTTTTTCAGCAATGTTTAATCTTTTTTGAGCCTCAATTAACTGAAGTTCAATCAAGTTGTTTTCTTTCATGTCAGTAACGATTGATTTTTCAACAGATGAATCAACTTTTACATCAATTTTTTCAGTTATATCTTTTCCGATTAAAATTTTCAAAAAGTTTTCAATTTTTTCTTGAGTAGCAACTAAAGTTTGTTGTTGATTTGCAAGATTTAATCTTGTAATATTTAGTTTATCAACTTCAGTTGGAATAACCATTTTTTGATCGACTAACGCTTGCATGTTTTTGATCAATTTCTCAAGGTTTGTGATGTTTTCCTTGATGAAGTCCAATTGCTTTTTTGTTGCTTGTAAATTGAAGAATGTTTGAACAACTTGATACTTTACATTTTGAGCAGTTAAATTAGCTTGTAATTCAATTACCTCTTGATTGATTTTTAAAGCAGAAATCCCGTAATTAACTTGTGGATTATAAACAACTTGATTTAATTGAACCGTATTGCTTAATACATATGGAACTCCAAATTGAACTGTAGCAAAGGTTCCAGGTTTTCCACCAACAATTTCAGCAGGAAGAAGTTGTCCAGGAATAACAGCATTGTATTTGTAATCAGCAGCTAAAGCAACTTTTGGCAATCTTGCAGCTTCATACGATTTAATCTGTTTTTTATTCATTTCAATATCTAACCTAGCATTTACGATGGTTAAATTTGCTGTGTCAGCCATTTTCAAACAACTTTCTAAATCAAGTGTTTGAGCTTCAACTGAAAAACTCAGTAGGATTAAGAAGCTTATGATTATTGAACTTTTCATATTCGTATGAATTTTAATTAAACGATTTTATTTATTAGTTGGGAACAAGTAATTGACCAACATTTCTGTTACATATTGTTTGTGAAGCGTTAATTGATTTTGGTAAGTTTTATCATCAATACACTGAATTGTTTGAATCATCGGTTTAGCCATAAAAGGAAAATGACAGTTACCCATCATTAAAAGCATGATACTCGTCATATCCATTTTTCTCACTTCTCCTTTTTCTTGAGCTGCATGAACTTCATCATAAATTTTTGTTTCTCTGATTTGATCAATAAAATTTATTCTTTCAAAAAAAGTTTTGTCTTTTTTGCCTAGTTCGTTAATGATGAATCCTGGGATATCTGGATGCTTCGAAAGGAAGTCGTATTCTTTTTCAATGAAAATACGTGTTTTACTAATTAATGGTAAATCACTTTTGAAAACATCAATCATGGAAAAAACAAATTCTTCCATAACAGTTGCGACAACTACTTCAAATAAATGACTTTTACTTTGAAAATGATAATTCACTAAGGCAACATTCATTCCGGCTTCTTTTGCAATCTCTCTTGATGAACAGCCATTAAATCCTTTAGCAATAAAGACACGAGTTGCTGCCTCTTTAATTTTTGCTTCAGTTGTTAAATCTTTTTCCATAATTCTATTGTTCCTGCAAAAGTAAAAGAAAAATTTAAACACTTGTTTAAAATAATTTATAGAATTATTTTATTTCTTTTAAAATCCTTTGTTATTAAGGCTTTCTAGTGTTAAATATTTATGTTTAAACTTATGAAACAAAAGTACAGTTTGCTTTTATATTGGATCGTTTTAGATAGGTGAGTTGTTGTTATTTTTCGGTGAATTGTATTTGTGTTTAATTGAATTAAAGAAGAGCTGTCCAAAAAGATTAATTACAGTTTAAATTTAAACCATCCCGATTAAAATACGGGACAAGTTATAAGTAATTAAAGGTCATATAAGCTTATACCTATCTGGCTGGATAGTAGGTTTGATTAAAGTTGTATGAAAGTTATTTGAACTTATATGTTCTTATAATCCCTTAAATGGTTCATTTAAAACAAAGGGCATCCTTCTCAGACACCCTCCGTATTTATAATCTTTCTTTTACTAATTCTTCTAAGCAATCAATGAATTTAGGATGATCATTTGTGCTTGGTACAAGTTGCACTTTTTCTCCTCCATTTTCGTGAAATATTTCTTGGTATTCAGAACCAATTTCAATAATTGTCTCCAAACAATCAGCAACAAAAGCAGGACTGAAAACAAGTAATTTTTTTGCTCCTTTTTTTCCCCATTCTTCAACTACTTTATCTGAAAAAGGTTCTAGCCATTTTTTATCTAATCGTGATTGAAAACAAACCGTATAATCTGTTTCTTTTAATCCTAATTTTTCTGCAATTAATCGAGTTGTTGCAAAAGAGGTTGCTTTATAACAAAATTTATTGTGATCGTTTATTTCACTTTCACAAGGTTGATCTTCACATAAATCAGTTCCTTCGTATACTTTGTCAACTTGTCGAACAGGTAAGCCGTGATAAGAAAACAAGATATGATCGTATTCTTTTAAATCAAAAGCTTTTGCTCTATCTACTACAGCATCAATAAATGAAGTGTTATCGTAAAATTGACTTACAATTTTAATTTCTGGTATAACCCACCATTTGCGAATAATTTCCATTGCTTTTTCTACTGCAGAACCTGTCGAAGCACTTGCGTATTGAGGAAACAATGGAATAATTATGATTTGATCGTAATTTGCTTTTTGCATTCTATCCAAAACAGAATCCATCGAAGGATTTTGGTAACGCATGGCCATTTCAACTGTTAAATCATCCGTTTTAAAGCGTTCTTGAAGTAATTTTACAACACTTTGTGTATGAGTTAAAAGTGGAGAAACACCATTACCGTATTCCCATAATTCTTTATAGATTTTTGCTGATTTTGGAGCTCTAAATGGAACGATAATTCCATTGACTAACAACTTTCTAGCTAACCAAGGGATGTCTATTACTCTTGGGTCATTCAAGAATTCTTTTAAATAAATTCTAACATCTTCAACTCCTGGGCTATCAGGTGTGCCTAATTGAATTAATAAAACGCCAGTTTTTTTCATGTTTATCAGCTTATTAGAATAATTTTTGTTCCCAATTTTCAGTATTCTCTTCTGAAATTAAGTTTAATTTTTTCAAATAATTTATGGTGTTTTCAAATTCTTCAGGGAAACTTTCAGCTGTATAATTCCAATCTGTTTCGTACAACCATTTTTGAACCTGATCTTTTCTAAGATTGTATCTCCAGCCTATTACAAATGAAGAGTTTTCGTCGTTTTTAACTTCAAGCGCTTTTGCATTTACAATATCACACATTTGTTTTAATTGTTTTGGATATTGATCATAAATTTCTTTACGAACAGCAATCACAAAACAAGGCCAAGGTGTTACAACTTCATCGATGTAACGACATTTTTTCTGTTCCGTAAATGGGAATGTTGTATATTTTTCCCAAAGAAAAGCTTGTGCTTCATTGTGCTCTAAAGCCCAAAGTCCACCGTATATATCTCCAATTACATTGAATTTTAATTTTGAAGTATTCCAACCTTCTTGATCAGCTTTTACATAAGACATCAAATGTGATCCTGAGCCATATCGAGAAATAGCAAATGTTTGATCTTTTAAATCATCCATTTTTTGAATATCTGAATTATATGGAACATGAATTCCCCATCTTAAAGGAGTTTTCACATATACTTGAATGATTTTACAATCTAATCCTTCTAAAATTGCTTTTGTAATTCCTTCAGTTAATAAAATTGCAATATCTAAAGAGCCAGTTTCTAAACCTCTGATCATTTGACCAGTTCCACCACTCATATCACTCCAGTGCATGCGAAGTCCGATGTTGTTAAAACTACCTTCTTCGATAGCTAATCTCCATGGTAAATTGAAGTGTTCAGGAACACCTCCAACTTTTAATCCTATTAAATTATCCATTGTCATTTTGTTCTGTGAACTGTTTGTCATAAAGACGTTTATATGCTCCATCTATTTTGAGCAAGTCTGAATGAGTTCCCTGTTCTATTATTTCTCCTTTATCGAGAACAATTATTTTATTAGCACTGTGAATAGTAGAAAGTCGGTGAGCAATTACAATTGAAGTTCGGCCTTGAGTCAATTTTTCAGTAGCTTTTTGAATTAAAACTTCAGATTCATTATCAACGCTTGAAGTTGCTTCGTCTAAAATTAAAACGGTTGGATTATACACAAATGCTCTAATAAAAGCTAAAAGTTGACGTTGTCCAACTGATAATACACCACCACGTTCTCCAATGTTATAATCGTAATTACCAGGTAATTTCATTATAAATTCATGGGCTCCAACTGCTTTCGAAGCTTCAATAACAGCTTCACGTGAAATGTCATTATTACCAAGTGTAATATTGTTGTGGATTGTATCTGAGAATAGGAATACATCTTGTAATACAATTGCAATGTTTTGTCTTAAAAGTGATAATTCTAGATCAGTAATTTTTACATTTCCGATATATATATCACCTTTTTGAAATTCATAAAAACGACCTAATAGATTGACTATTGATGATTTACCAGATCCTGTAGCACCTACAAAAGCAATCGTTTCACCTTTGTTAATTGTTAAATTGATGTTTTTAAGAACCCATTCTTCATTCTGATAAGCAAAAGAAACATTCTCAAATTTTATCGGTTGATGGAAATCACAAGTAGTAATCGTTCCTTCGTTTTGAATGTGTTCTTGTAAATCTAAAATTTCGAATACACGTTCTGCTCTTACTGTTCCTCTTTGTAAAATATTGAATTTATCTGCTAATTGACGAATAGGTCTATATAGCATATTGATCCAAAGTGTAAACGTGAAAATTTGTTCGTATTGTTCTCCTATGTTTTTCGGAGCTACTCCATCGACTTGAAATGCGACATAAACAAGAAGTAAAGCGATTGAAATAGAACTCAATAATTCAACCACAGGAAAGAAAATCGAAAACGCCCATACAGCATTGATATGTGCTTGTCTGTGTCCTTTGTTTATCTCTTGGAAAGATTCAAATTCTTGTTTTTCGCGGCTAAAAAGTTGAACAATTGCCATTCCTGTTAATCGTTCTTGAACAAAAGTGTTTAGTCGTGTTACTTGAAGTCTTTCTTGTTGAAATGACTTTTGCATTGCTTTTGCAAATATTTTAGTCGCAATTAATAGAAAAGGAATTGGAATAAGTGCAAGTAAAGATAGTTTCCAGTTGATGGCAAACATCAAAGAAACTACAGCTATTAAAGAAATCAAATCGCCTAAAATATCAATCAAACCAGCTGAAAAAACTTCAGATATTGCCTCCATATCAGAAACAACTCGAGTTACTAGAGCCCCAATTGGAGTTTTGTCGAAATATTGCATTCTAAAAGTAGTGATATGCGCAAATAATCGTTGACGTATATCTTTAATGATAGATTGTGCTAAAAGGTTGCTGAAAAATGAGCTCGAAAACTGAGTTACTGCTTCGAAAAACAAGATTCCTAAAATCAAAAAAGACCATAATAATAATGATTTACCATCTTTATCATCAATGATGAATTTTCGAACCATTTCACCAATTAAATAAGGTCTTAATGGTCCAACAAGGGCTAAGATAATTGTACATAAAAATGCTAATCCAAGTACCTTTCGGTATGGTTTTGCGTAATGCAATAGTCTTTTGAATATAGAGATATTTACCCTCGTCTTTTCTGACATGGTACAAAAATACATAAGAATTATGAGATGAAGTAGTAAATTTTTGATTGAATTCTTTGAAAATTAAGACATTCCTATTTGTCAATTGGTAAATTATAGGTACTTAAATATTTACAGACTAATTAGTTTGATTTTTTTAACTAAAATTAGCGCCCTCATTAAGCACATTCTATTGAAAAATCTATTAACTTTAACAAAAAACAAAGCAATGATTCACGATTTATCAAAAACCAATTCAATTTTCAATACTTTTTTAGCGGAATTAAGAGATGTGACAATCCAAAAAGATTCAATGCGTTTCAGAAGAAATCTAGAAAGAGTAGGGGAGATATTAGGATATGAAATCTCTAAAAAGTTAGATTATACAGAAAGTCAAGTTGTTACACCTCTTGGTCAAGCTGATACGAATTTGTTAAAATCTCAACCAGTTTTAGCTACAATCTTGAGAGCTGGTTTAGGTATGCATCAAGGTTTTTTGAATTATTTTGATCAAGCTGAAAGTGCTTTTGTTTCTGCTTATAGAAAACATACGACTGCTGAAGAATTTGATGTTCATGTTGAGTATATGGCTTCTCCAGATATTTCTAATAAAACGTTGATTATTTCGGATCCAATGTTGGCAACAGGTTCTTCAATGTTATTGGTTTACAAAGCTTTGTTGAAACAAGGTCGACCTTCAAAGGTGATTATTGCTTCAGCTATCGCTTCTCCGGATGCAATTGAATTTTTGAAAAAACATTTACCTGACACAACTGAATATTGGGTTGGTGCAATCGATATGGAATTAACAGCACAATCTTATATTGTTCCAGGAATGGGGGATGCTGGCGATTTAGCTTATGGCGTGAAATGCTAATTTTTAATTAAAGTTTATTATGGGATTCGGAAAATACAGTGTCTTTTTTTTATTGTCAATGATAAAGTTTCTGTTCGCTCCTTTTGGAGGGCCAGCTGCAGGGTTGACATTTTTTGAAACTTATTTTTCGTGTGTTGCAGGTGCGTTATTAAGTGCAACAATTTTTTATTTCATGAGTGAATTCTTTTTGAAAAGAGCGCATGATAAGCGTCATCAATTAGCGATGGATGCTAAAAGTAAAGGAATCGAATTACCGTATAAAAATAAATTTACAAAGACGAATAAGTTTGTTGTTAAAATGAAGATGAAATTGGGGATTTATGGTGTTGCTATGTATGCACCACTTTTTTTATCAATTCCAATTGGAACGATTATTACAGCTAAATTTTATGGTAAGGAAAAACGTACTTATCCCATAATTATTGCTGGTGTTTTTGTTAATGGTTTGATTACATGTGGAATTGCTTATTTCGCTGGAAGTTTGTTTTAGCATGAGCGATCAACATCATTTATTTTTTGATTTAGACCGAACATTGTGGGATTTTGAAAAAAATTCTCAGCAAGCTTTGAAGATTTTATTCTCAGAATTAGAGTTAGATCGGAAAATCAAAAACTTCTATGATTTCCTTTATACTTACAAATACATTAATAATGATTTGTGGGTGTCCTACGGTAAAAAGAAAATTACGAAAGAAGAATTGAGAACTTTGAGGTTCGAGCGGACTTTGGCAAAGTTTGATATTGTCGATTCAAAATTAACAGAAGATTTAAACAACGGTTACATTGAGATTTCTCCAAATCAAACAAATATTTTCCCTCATGCTATTGAGACGCTGACCTATCTTCAAAAGCAAGGTTATAATATGCATATCATTACGAATGGATTTAAAGAAGTTCAATATCGTAAGTTAAAAAACTGTGGCTTTGAGCCTTTTTTTGATGTGATTGTATGTTCAGAAGAAGTAGGTGTAAATAAACCAGAACCTGCAGTTTTTCATCATGCTATGGAAAGAGCAAATGCACAAATTTCAAAAAGTGTGATGATTGGTGATGATTTATTAGTTGATTTTCATGGTGCGCAAAATGCAGGAATGAAAGCTATTTTATTTGACCCACAAAAACACAGAAGACAAAGAAAAGGTGATTTTCATGTTCAATACTTGAATCAAATTCCAGTGGTATTGCCTTGGGTATTTAGAGATAATTTATAATTTATATCTTAACCAATAAATCATCAAAACTCCCAATGTAATTGAAATGAAAATATTTCCAATTGCCCAAATCCAGTTGCCCTGATGAATTAATTGAGCTGTCTCGTTGCTAAATGTGCTAAACGTACTTAATCCGCCACAGAATCCGATTAATATTAATGGTTGAATAACTGAATGAAGTTGAATTTTATCTTTTAAAAGAAAAATTGTAATTCCAACGATGAAACAAGAAATAATATTTGCAAGAAATGTTCCGATTGGAAGTGAAAAATCAAAATAACGTTTAGCTAAAATTCCAAATCCATAACGGACCAAACTTCCAAGTCCACCACCTATGAAAATATAAATGAAAGCCATCATTTTGTCTTGAAACGATTTATGAATTTTAAATAAATGTATTTGTAAACAAGCAGGCCGTAAAATGATCCGACTAAACCTCCAACAAATAAATCTGAAAGGTAATGAACTCCTAAATACAATCTTGAATAGCTTACAACGATAGCGATAAATAACATGATGTAAATTAACTTGGAATAATATTGTTTTAATGCTAGTCCAATAAAAATCGCCAATCCAAAAAAGTTGGCTGCATGCGAAGAAATGAATCCATATTCTCCACCTTTATAAAAATTACCTTTTGATATTTCGTAAAAATGTAATTTAGATTCTAGCAATAAATTATGTGAAGGTCTGTATCGAAGAAATACATTTTTAAAACAATATGTTGATGTTAAATCACTCAAAACAATAACCATCAAAGCAGAAGCAACAAGAAATATCACTTGATTTATACCTAGCTTTTTTGCCGCTAAATAAATTAAAAAAACATAGAATGGAATCCAAGTTAATTTTCCCGAAAGAAACCACATGCATTGATCCAAAAGAGGTGTGTAACATCCGTTAACGGACAGAACAATGCAGTGGTCTATCTTTTCAAGGTATTCAATCATTTAATTTTGTCCAAATAAGATCTTTTAATTCAACAAGTCCTTGTTCTGCAACTGAAGATATAAAAATATGAGGAATATTTGGTAAATCTTTTTCAATATCAGCTTTTAATTCATCATCTAACATGTCAGATTTTGTAATAGCCAAAATTTTATCTTTTAATAATAATTCAGAGTTGTATTGTTTTAACTCGTTGATCAATATTTTGTATTCATTGTGAATATCATCACTATCTGCAGGAACCATGAACAATAAAAGCGAATTACGTTCAATATGTCTTAAGAATCTTAATCCTAAACCTTTCCCTGTGTGCGCTCCTTCGATAATTCCAGGAATATCAGCCATGATAAAAGAACGATAATCTCTGTATTTTACGATTCCTAAGTTTGGACGTAATGTTGTAAAAGCGTAATCGCCAATTTCAGGTTTTGCAGTAGTTAAAACGGATAGTAAAGTACTTTTTCCTGCATTTGGAAAACCAACTAAACCAACATCAGCTAAAATTTTTAATTCTAAAATCTGCCATCCTTCTAATCCTGATTCACCTGGTTGAGCATAACGAGGAGTTTGAAAAGTAGATGATTTAAAGTTATTATTACCTAAACCTCCACGACCACCAGGAACTAAAATATGTTCTTGTCCATCTTCAGTAATTTCAAATAAAATTTCATTTGTTTCAGGATCACGAGCTAATGTTCCAACAGGAACTTCGATGTACTTATCCTCACCTTGTTTCCCTTTTTTCAAAGCTTCACTGCCATGTCCACCATGACCAGCTTTGATGTGTTTATTGAACTTCAAGTGAAGTAATGTCCATAATTGGCTATTACCTTTCAGGATAATATGTCCTCCACGACCACCATCACCACCATCTGGTCCACCTTGTGGGATGTATTTCTCTCTTCTGAAATGAGCAGAACCACCACCACCATTTCCAGAATGACAATGAATTTTAACGTAATCAACAAAATTATCTGAAGCCATAAAGCATTTATTGTAAAGTAAGTTCGAAATTGAATTACTGTCTATTAAAAATAGGCTGCAAAGTTACGATTTTTTTGAAAGAGATGAAGGAAGAGCTTGTTTTTTATTTCTATCTTTTACAGAATAGGGAATAAAAAAGGCGAGATAAATGAAAATCTCGCCTTACAAAGTTGTATTAAAATATTAATGATTATCTATCGCAGTATATAATCTTGTCGATATTTCGTCTATCGAGCCAATTCCGTCGATTGAAACAAATTTATTTTGCGACTGGTAAAAATCTTTAACTGGAGCAGTTTCATTATTGTAAACATGAATTCTATTTGCAATAACTTCAGGGTTTGCATCATCAGCTCTTCCGCTAACTTCTGCTCTTTTCGTAAGTCTTGATTTTAATTCATTCTCTTCAACTTCAAGAGCAAGCATAACGCTAATTGATGTGTTTAATTCCGCTAAGAATTGGTCTAGAGCTGTTGCTTGAGCATTTGTTCTAGGAAAACCATCAAAAATAAAACCTTTTGCTTCTTTATGATTTAAAACTTCAGAACGTAGCATATTGATTGTTACTTCATCAGGAACTAATTGTCCTTTATCGATATAACTTTTAGCTAAAACACCTAGTTCAGTTTCTCCTTTAATATTCGCGCGAAAAATATCACCTGTTGATAAATGAATCAATCCATATTTTTCAATAAGTCTTTCTGATTGAGTCCCTTTTCCTGCTCCTGGAGGTCCGAATAATACGATATTTAACATAACGGAATTTAATTTAGTTTTCTTTCAATTGATATATTTCATCAAGGTTTCTGCCTTTTTCGTCGTAATCTAGTCCGTAACCAACTACAAATTTATTTGGGATATTGAATCCGACATAATGGGGAATGTTTTTCCCTTTAAAAGCTTCTTCCTTATATAATAGTGTGCAAATTTTTAGTGATAAAGGTTTTTCATTACCTAAAAGTGAAATAACTTTATCCATTGTAATTCCTGTATCAACGATGTCTTCAATAATGACAACGTTTTTGTTTGTGATTGAAGTGTTTAAACCGATGATTTCGTCAACTCTTCCAGTTGAGGATGTGCCAACATAAGATGAAACTTTAATGAAAGAAATTTCACAGTCTAGGTTAATTTTTTTCATCAAATCAGCAGCAAACATAAAAGACCCATTCAAAATCGCGATAAAAATCACTTCTTGACCGTTAAAATCAGCATTAATTGCAGATGTTAAATCATCGATTTTTTTACTGATTTCCTCTTTGCGTATGAACGTTTCGAAGGTTTTGTCTTTTAAATGAATCACTTTATAGTAGAATTACAAAGTGCAAAAATAGAAAAAAATATTAAATTTTAGTGCTTAAATATTTATTGCTAAACTGTTTTTTTCAATAAAATATACGATTATCTTTGTGCCATGCATAGAAAATGGTACGGTAATTCTTTTCGATTAGGTATGGTCGGAGGAGGACAATTAGGAAGAATGTTTATTCAGGAAGCAATTAATTTTGATGTTCAAGTTCATTCTTTAGATCCTGATCCAGAAGCACCTTGTAAGTCGATAGCAACTTCTTTTACTGTTGGTAGTTTAAATGATTACGAAGCATTGTATAATTTCGGATTAGATAAAGATGTCATTACTGTTGAGATTGAGAATGTAAATATTGAAGCATTAGAACGTCTTGAAGCAGAAGGTAAAAAAGTTTTCCCACAACCTAGAATATTGAAGATTATTCAGGATAAAGGGTTGCAAAAGCAATTTTATTTAGATAACAATATTCCAACCGCACCATTCGAATTAGTTGAAAATAAAGCTGAGATAAATTCTTATTTGACCTCTTTTCCTTTTATGCAAAAATTAAGAAAAGGGGGCTATGATGGCAAAGGCGTTCAACCTTTAAGAAGTAATGAAGATCTTAATCATGCTTTTGATGCGCCTTCGGTTTTAGAGAAAATGATTCCTTTTGTAAAGGAATTATCTATTATAGTTGCTAGAAATGAAAATGGACAAACTGCAGTTTATCCTGCTGTAGAATGTGAATTTAATCCAGAGGCTAATTTAGTTGAATTTTTATTTTCACCTGCGGAAATTTCGAATGATATAGAAGAAAGATCTAAGAAAATTGCTGTAGATGTCATTAATAAACTTGGAATGGTTGGTCTTCTAGCTGTTGAATTATTTTTGTTAGAAAATGGTGAGATATTAGTAAACGAGATTGCTCCTAGACCTCATAATAGCGGTCATCATACAATTGAATGCAATATTACTTCCCAATACGAGCAACACATGCGTTCAGTATTAAATTTACCATTAGGTTCTACAAATTTAGTTCAAAGTGGAGTAATGATTAATCTTTTGGGAGAGAAAGGTTTTGAAGGTGATGTTTATTATGAGAATTATGAAGAAGCTTTAGCTTTAGAAGGAGTGAAAATTCATATTTACGGGAAACAAAAAACAAAATCATTTAGAAAAATGGGACATGTTACCGTTGGAAATCCATCTTTAGAAAAGGCAAAAGAAATCGCAAGAAAAGTTCAGGAAATTCTTAAGGTAAAGGCTTAATAAATTGCCATTTCATTAAATACTTTTTCCATTTGATCTACGACTGAAGAAGATGAGCAATTGTAATTATTGATTATAAATGCAAATGCGATTAATTTTCCAGATTTAGATTCAACGTATCCAGTATATGCTTTAATTCTATTTATAGTTCCGCTTTTTGCTTTTACACGACCTTCACCAGGTTGTTTTCTGCAAACTGTTGAGAGAGTTCCTGAAATCCCAGCGACTGGTAAAGTCGAGAGAAATGCATTGTAATTACTAGATTTTGACATCTCAACTAATAAGCTGCAGAAATGTTTTGCGCTAATAGCATTTGATCTCGATAAACCACTTCCATCTTTAATATAAAGGCCTCCAAAATTAAATTTTGGTTTCCAATATTTTTCCATTTGTATTAATGAGTTTGCGGTGCTCCCATTGTTGTTTAATTTATAACCAGAAAGACAAAGTAACTGTTCTGCAAAAAGATTGATACTTTTCATATTCGTAATGGTAGCAATCGAAAGAATCGTTTCTCCTTTGTGGGTATAGATTAATTTGAATCCTGAACCATATCTTGTTTCAATATCTGTTAAATCAAGTTTTCGAACTGATTTATAAGTCCCGAATATGTCTACTCCTTTTTCCTTTAAAGCCGAATATAATTCATAAGCAAATTGAAATTCTGGATCGGGAAGACTGCCTTTGACCAAAAAGCTGGATGAATTTAGGGGAAGTGCACCTGTTCCAAAGCGATCAAGTGAATATGGCGCTCCATAAATATAGGAATTGTCACCGTCTACTCTTGAAGCTTCAATATAATTATGGAATTGTAAATTCTCTACTTTAGGAGTCATATACACTAACTGACTTACTACGCCAGGAATTGAACCTGTTCTGAAATAATATTTAATCATATTGTCATAAATATTTAATCCAGAAGGTCCTGCGCCGTAATAATTCCCCATGTCGGACCAACTCCAACCGTCTGGTATTCCATTGTAACCAAATTCACAAGCATCAGCAATAATATCTCCTTTTATTTTTGTGATTCCTAGTTTTTTTAAAGTGTCACACCAATTATATAGAAAATCTTTTTCTTTTCCTTCTTGATTAAAATATTTACTACCTAAAGATGGATCACCACCACCGCGAATCCATAAATTGCCATTTAAAATACTATCTTTAGTAATTGTTCCTTCAATATACAATCGTGTTTCAGGTCTATATTCCGGTCCTAGAATTTCTAGAGCAGTTGCTGTTGAAAATACTTTTGTTGTTGAGGCAGGAGGGAGAGAAAGGTGTGGATTATGTTCCGCGATTGTTTCTCCAGTTTTTGCATCAATTGCATAAAATGAAATAGAAGCATTTGAGAATGCAGCATTATTCACAAAGTTTGAGACAGCATCTTTAACTTGATTCTGAGAGAAACAATATTGAGTCACAAGGAGTATAAAGAGAAGTGCGTTTTTCATGATAATATACATTATAAAAGCAAAATTGAATATAAAATAAAGATCTTTTAATCAAAAAGTTAAAACTTTTAAACATTCACGCGAAGAAAAGATTCAATAAATCATAACAAAATTGATTCCATTTCGTATAGGAATTAATTCTATTCAGATAGAAGAAATTAATTTTTACGAAAAAAAGTAGAATGCCAAAAGTTTTAAGAATCATTAATCGTTTTAATATAGGTGGTCCAACTTATAATGCTGCGTTTTTAACTCGCTTTATTAGTGATGATTATGAAACATTGTTGATCGGAGGTTTACCTGAAAAAGGAGAGTCTGATTCATTGCATATTCTTGAAGAGTATGGGGTGGAGCCGATGTTGATTAAAGAACTTCAACGTACTCCGAATTTCAAAAGTGACAGAGAAGCTTATCGTAAAATTAAAAGTATAATTGAAGAATTTAAGCCTGATATTGTTCATACACATGCTTCAAAAGCTGGTGCATTAGGTCGTAAAGCTGCGATTGCATCTAAGGTTCCAGTTGTGATACATACGTTTCATGGGCACGTTTTTCATTCTTATTTTGGTAAATTAAAGACTTTTGTATTCAAATATATTGAGCGAAGATTAGCATCAAAATCAGATGGAATTATCGCGATTTCTGAAATTCAAAAAAAGGAATTATCGGAAATACATAACATCTGTAGTGCTGATAAAATTAAAGTGATCCCATTGGGATTTGATTTGGCAAAGTTTCATGATAATATTGATGAGAAAAAAAAGATAACAAGAACCAATTTTTCGATAAAAGATGACGAAATAGCAGTGGCTATAATTGGTAGGCTTGCACCAATTAAAAATCACACACTATTTTTGGATGTAGTAGAAAATGTTTTAACGAAAACGTCAAAAAAACTACGATTTTTCATTGTAGGTGATGGAGATGAAAGAGTGAATATTGAAAATAGAGTTAGCACAATAACAAAAAAACATCCGGGAACTATAGAGATGACCTCTTGGATTAAAGATATTGGAGAGTTCAACGCTGGAATGGATGTTATTTGTTTAACGTCTGATAATGAAGGCACACCTGTTAGTTTGATTGAAGCGCAAGCTGGAAATATTCCAATTGTAACAACGGATGTTGGGGGGGTTAGAGACGTTGTGATTGATGGAGAAACGGCATTTGTAATTGAGAAGAATAATGTAGAGCAATTTGCTGAAAAATTATTACTTTTGATCGAAGATAATTCGTTAAGAGATAAAATGTCAAAAAGTGGTTGGGATTTTGTTTCAAAAAAGTTTCATTATACGACATTAGTCAAAAACATGGAAGCATATTATCATGAATTATTAGAAAAAAAATATACTAAATGAAATTAAAAGTTAAGAATATATTATTCCTTTTTTTAGCGATTTTCATACTCGGAAGCTGTGGTATTAATAGCAGTTTGATGTTTAAAACTCCAAAAGGGGGGAGTTTTAAATATGATTCAATTCCAATGAAGCCTCTTGAGGAATATCAAATTACAAAGGATGATAAATTCAATTTTTATTTATATCCAAATTCTGGAGAGAAATTAATTGAATCTATTAGTGGAACTACTACAAAAGGAGATAATCTATTGTATAATAATAACAATAGTGTTATTGCAAATTTTCAATACATTGTAAAAGGTGATGGGTTTGTAGAATTACCTATTATAGGAAATATTAAAGCTGAAGGCTTGACACTTACTCAATTTCAAGATTCATTAAAAGTTAAATATTCAGGACAATATAATATGCCTTTTATTAAAGTTGAATTAACAAATCAACGTTGCGTTATTTTTTCAGGTCAAGGTAGTAATGCTAAAATTGTTCCAATTGTCAACAATAATACTACTTTGATGGAGGTTATTGCTCAGGCAGGTGGGATTGATTCCAGAGGTCAAGCAAAATTGGTAAAATTAATGAGAAGAGTTAACGGTAAACGTGAAGTTTATCTTATTGATTTGTCAACAATAGAAGGGTTAAACTATACTGACATGATTGTTCAGGGGAATGACTATATTTATATTGAACCTAAAGCTGATCTAGCTAAAGAAACAGTGCAGGAAATGGCGCCAATAATATCAATTATTTCATCTGTTTTTGTTATAGTAAGAATCATTCAAACCTCAAATTAAATTGAATCCAAAAGGTAATAATAAGATAATCAATAAAGAGTACGATCCTCAGATACTTTTAACAACTTTACAAAGGAATTGGTGGTGGCCTGCTTTTTTTATTTTGCTATTCTGTAGTGTAGCATTTTTCTACTTGAGATATACAAAATCAGTATATGAGTCACAACTTTTAATACAAATTGGGAGTAAAGATCAGGCTAAGGAGGTAATGGATATTGAGCATATCAATACAAAACCTGATGATATGTCTACTGAGATAGAAATCCTCAGGTCTCAAATGCTATTTGAGGAGGCGATTTCTAATCTAAATATGCACGTGAGTGTATTTGCTAAAGGTGCAGTATTGACAGAAGAAATGTATAAGTCAGGTGTGTTAAACATAATGCCTTATGAGTTGCGTGATTCTTCTTTAATCGATGTTCCAATTTCTGTGTCATTAAATAAGAATAAAATAGTCCTTTCTTATGTTGCAGGAGGTCAAAAAGTATCCGCTTCAGGATTTCCTAATCATCATATAAAAAATAGTCATTTTGATATTATTATAAAAGTAAATGATTTCAATAAGCTACGTCAAAATTTTCAAACAAATGAGTATTATTTTGTTTTTAATAGTGTAACAAGTTTAGCTGCAAGATTGTTGCCAGATTTATCGGTTGTTCCAATAAATGAAGCGGCTAAAACAATTCAGATACTTTATAAAGGTCATAACCCTGAATTATGCCATGATGTATGTTTAGAAGTGGCTAATGCATTCATGTCCTATGATGATAATGCTCAGAGAAAAGGAGACGAAAATGTACTAAAATTTATTGATGAGCAACTTGATTATTTATCTGAAAAACTTAGAGAATCAAAAGATAGTTTAATGGAGATTCAAAGTGGTTCGGATTTTTTAGGAACCGATGAATTTGAAAATAATTTATATACGAATGTTACAGATCTTCAAGAGCGATTAATGGAGATTAATGAAGAAATAAGAGTGTTAGAGTATGCAAATTCAAAATTGACTCAAGATCCGAACCGTTTAGAAGTATACAAGTTGTTGCCTGAAATGTTAGGAAAAAGTTTTGAATCCTATTTAAGTAAAAAAATAGATGATTTATTGAGTTTATTAGAGCAAAAAGAGGATTTATTATTTGAAGTTACTAATGAGCATAGTGGAGTTAAATTAGTAGCTCAAAAAATACAATTAAAGACACAATCGATCAGAAGAAGCATTTCAATTATTGAGGAGCGTTTAAAAGATGAAGTGAGGGCTTTAAATAGGAGGGTTGAAAATTTTGAAGTGAGAATTAGCGGTTTACCTGGTAAGAAAATGGAATTCGGAAGATTGAGTAGACTTCAAGAAATGAACGAAAAGTATTTTAATTTACTTCAAGAGAACAAATTCTTATATTCGATTTCAGACGCTGGCTATACAACAGAAAATAAATTGTTAAGTAGACCTTCAATTAGTAATGTACCTGTGAGCCCGAATAGAAAATTGGTTTACATTTCTTTTTTCTTTATAGGATTCATTATTGGTCTTGGGATATTATTTGTGAAATATTTGACTTTTAATGAGATCAATTTAATTGAAGATTTAAATAAATTGTTACCAGAACATGTGACTAATTTAGGTGGTATTCCATTAGTTAAAAAGGATATGAAATTCTCTCAATTGTTGGCTCATGATTTTCCGAAATCTATGCTTGCTGAGGCATTTAGGAATATACGTACGAATTTAAGTTATATCAATCCAAATTATCAAACAATTGCCATTACTTCATCAATTTCAGGTGAAGGAAAAACATTTGTAGCTTTGAACCTTGCGGGTATTATTGCTATGTCAGGAAAAAAGACGATCGTATTAGATTTGGATTTGCGTAAACCAAAAATCCATTTAGGATTCAATACAACGAATGAAAAAGGGATGAGTGGGATGATTATTAATCAGAACACGTTGGAAGAATGTATTCATAAATCTCCTATTGATACATTGGATTTCATAACTGCAGGACCAATTCCACCAAATCCTTCAGAGTTAATCTTAAGTGAGCGATTTAAAGAAATTATAGAAGAATTAAAACTGATTTATGATGTGATTATTATCGATAATCCACCTGTAGGATTGGTTTCTGATGGAGTTCGTAATTTAACGGAAGCTGATATTCCAATTTACGTATTTAAGTCACATTATTCAAAAAGAACATTTGTTCAGAAGATTATTGAGTTATTTGAAATGCAGCAATTGAAAAACTTAAATGTTATTTTAAATGGTGTTAAAAGAAGTAAGCGAAATGGGGCATATGGCTACGGTTACGGTTATGGCTACGGTTATGGTTACGGTTATGGATATTCAGACAATTCAGCATATTTCAAAGACGATGTGAAAGAGAATTTCTTTACTAAATTTTTAAAGCGATGGAAGTAATTAAAGGAAATATAGATGGACTTTTAATTTTTCAACCTAGAGTTTTTACTGATAATAGAGGATATTTTTTTGAGAGTTTTAATCAAGAGAAATTTAATCAATTAACAGGTTTGGATATTCAATTTTGTCAAGACAATGAATCTTTGTCAAATAAGAATGTTTTAAGAGGACTACATTTTCAAAAACCTCCATTCGCTCAAGGTAAATTAGTTCGAGTAATTTCAGGGAAAGTATTGGATGTTGCTGTTGATATTCGAAAGTCATCAGCAACTTACGGAAAATACCAATTAGTTGAATTGTCTGCGGAGAACAAAAAAATATTTTGGATTCCGCCAGGATTCGCACATGGTTTTTTAGTATTGGAAGAAAATACTGTTTTCAGTTATAAATGTTCTAACTATTATTCTCCTGAATCAGAGGGGACTATAAAGTGGAATGATGAAGATTTAAATATAGAATGGCCAATTTCTAACCCAAATGTTTCTGAAAAAGATAATGTTGGTGAAGATTTTGTTAATTTTGTATCACTATTCGAATAAGTTTGTAAATCGTGGGGATTAAAATAGCTCAATTAATAAGTTTTTGTATTGGAGGAATAATGATTTCTGCATTATGTAATGAGTTATTGTTAAGATTCTCAAAATCATTAGGTATACGAAATAAAAATGATGTCTTTGTTCGATGGAGTAATGAATCAAAGCCTTCATTGGGTGGTGTAAGTTTCTTTGTTGTTTTTGTCTTTACTGCTATTGGATATTCAATCGTATTTGAAGATAATATTTTCCATAATATTAAGTATATAGGTTTGTTTTTAGCTGGTTCTATTGCGTTTTTAATGGGGTTAGCTGATGATGCCTACAATACGAGGCCATTGGCAAAATTGATTGTTCAAATTACTTGTGGGGTTATTCTAGTTCTAACAGGTGTCAGCGTTGAGATATTTCATAATTACTATATTGATGGATTATTGACGATTATTTGGGTAGTCGGAATTATGAACTCATTAAATATGTTAGATAATATGGATGGAATTACTGGTACAACAGTGTTCTTTATTCTATTAACATGTTTAGTTTCAAATTGGATTTTATTAGATTTTAATTCTAATATTTGGACAGTTTGTTTGGTCGCTATTATTGGAGCAATCATTGGTTTTTTATTTTATAATATTCACCCATCAAAATTATTCATGGGAGACGCAGGTAGTCAATTTATAGGCTTATTTGTTGCGTTTTATTCAATAGAGAGTTTGTTAAACATTGGACATAATTTTAATCATACAAACTGTGCTTCATGGATTGGATTGGTAATAACTTTAATTGCATTTACACCTGCAGCAGTTGATACTTTAACAGTTGTTATTAATAGATTAAAAAAAGGTCAGTCGCCTATGGTTGGAGGAAAGGATCATACAACTCATCATTTAGTATATGCTGGATTTAAAGATATTGGTGTTTGGTATGTATTTGTTTCTCTAGGTGCAATTTCAACTTTGCTTTCAATTAGTTTAATCAACTTAGTGAAATTAGGAATTGTATTACCAATATTACTTTCACTTATTTATTTTGTTATTGTATTTTGGCTATTATATCGAAATACGATTAACCACCAAGTATCCGATAAAAGATAATTTTCATGAAATTAAAGCAAATAATAATTCCTTTTTTTTTTCTAGGTTTTCTTCTTTATTCATGTTCAGAAAATCAAACATTAAGGAATTCTCAAGATGATGTTATAAAAAGTGCATCAATCCCATTATTTTCTATTCCAGTTTTACCACAAGAAATGACTTTTTGTGGAGAAAAGATTTATTTAAAAGATGAGGATATAAGAGAACGTTTAGAAAAAGAAGTTTTATTAAATGCTTATTATCATAGCGCTACAATAGGGATAATGAAGCGAGCTCATCGATTTTTCCCTCAAATTGAACAGATACTTAAAAAAGAAAATATACCTACTGATTTTAAATATTTAGCATGTATTGAAAGTAGTTTGAATCAAGCTGTAAGCCCAGTTGGAGCTCAAGGATTTTGGCAATTTATGCCATTTACTGCTGAAGAATTTGATTTGGAAATGTCGGATGAGGTAGACGAACGATTAAATATTGAAAAAAGCACGTATGCTGCATGTGGTTATTTGAGACATGCACAAGATACTTTGAAAGATTGGTTGTTAACTGCTGCATCATACAATAGAGGTATTGGCGGGGTGAGAAGTGATATGAGATGGCAAGGAACTAGTCACTATTTTGATACAGATATGAATAGTGAAACCGCAAGGTATACTTTTAGAATTTTAGCGATGAAGTTGATTATGGAAAATCCTAAAGATTATGGATTTGATATTGATCATATGGAATTATATGAACCCTATAAAACAAAAAGTATTATTGTAGCTGAATCAATACCAAACATAGCTGAATGGGCCATTTCTAAAGGGTTCAATTTTAAGATAGTGACAAAATTAAATCCGTGGATAAAAGGAAATAAGTTAACGATTAAAAAGAAACACTATAAACTTTTACTACCTTCACCTTCAGAAAATTTAAAGCCTTATAAAGCATATAATTAATGTCAAAAAAAACTGATTTATTTGAATTCGGAGCAATTGAAGTTTTTGGAGCTAGAGAACATAATTTAAAAAATGTTGATCTAAAAATACCTAGAAATAAGTTAGTTGTTTTTACAGGTTTAAGTGGAAGCGGGAAATCTTCTTTAGCATTTGATACTATTTTTGCAGAAGGTCAGAGAAGATATATTGAAACATTTTCTGCATATGCACGCCAATTCTTAGGAGGATTAGAAAGACCAGATGTTGATAAGATAGATGGATTAAGTCCCGTGATTGCAATCGAACAAAAAACAGTTTCAAGAAGTCCAAGGTCAACAGTTGGAACAATCACTGAAGTTTATGATTTTTTAAGGTTATTATTTGCTCGAGTAGGAATAGCTTATTCATACATTTCTAATGAGGAAATGGTGAAGTATTCAGATGATCAAATTGTTGATTTAATTATAGAGAAATTTGAAGGTAAAAAAGTTATTTTATTAGCACCTAAAATTAAAGGTCGTAAAGGTCATTATAGAGAGTTATTTGCTCAAATTCAAAAGCAAGGTTTCACTAAAGTTAGAGTGGATGGTGAAGTTTTGGATATTGAGAACGGAATGAAATTAGATCGTTATAAAATTCATGATATTGAATTAGTTATTGATCGAATTCAAATTAACAAAGAAGATCGAAAAAGAATTTATGATTCTGTCGTAACCGCTATGAAGCATGGAGGCAAATCGATGATGGTGATGGGTTTTGAGTCAAACGAAGTGCGTCATTTTAGTAGATTGTTAATGTGTCCAACTTCAGGAATCAGTTATCCTGAGCCAGAACCTAGTTTGTTCTCATTTAATTCGCCTTATGGTGCTTGCCAAACTTGCAGTGGGTTAGGTGAAGTTTCTGAAGCTGACATTGATAAAATAATACCAAATCCTAAATTATCAATTAAAAAAGGTGGTTTAGCTCCTTTGGGAGAATATAAAAACGGTTGGATTTATGATAAATTAGAATCGTATCTTTCAAACGAAGGTTTTTCAATTACAACTCCATTGGAAGAGATTTCCGAAGACGTAATGAATGTAATCCTTTATGGAAATGAAGATTTAGAGCGTTCAAAAAAGAGTAATCAAGTTGTTTTTGAAGGGATTATAGCTTTTATTTCACGTCATTCAGAGGAAAGTTCTGCATCAATTCAACGTTGGGCAATGAGTTTCATGAATAAGAAATGTTGTCCAACTTGTGAAGGAACACGATTACGAAAAGAAGCGCATTATTTTAAAATTGACGAAAAACATATTGGTGATTTAGCTCAAATGGATTTGAGTGATTTAAAACTATGGTTTGATCAATTAGAAGCTAAGTTAAATTCGGCTCAACTTCAAATAGGAACAGGGATCTTAAAGGAAATAAATACTAGATTATCATTTATTTTAGATGTAGGATTAGACTATCTAACTTTACATCGTTCGGCTAAAACATTATCTGGAGGAGAGGCTCAACGAATTCGATTAGCAACGCAGATAGGAACTGAATTAATGAATGTTTTGTATGTTTTAGATGAACCAAGTATTGGATTGCATCAAAGAGATAATACAAGATTAATTAATTCTTTAAAAAAACTTAGAGATACGGGTAATTCAGTTATTGTGGTTGAACACGATAAAGAAATGATTGAAGCAGCTGATTTTGTAGTTGATATTGGTCCTGGAGCAGGAGTTCATGGCGGTTATATTGTAAATGCCGCAACTTATGAAGATTTAACAAGTGTTGATTCACTTACGACAAAATATTTAAAAGGAGAGAAATCAATAGAGATTCCTAAAGTTAGAAGAAAAGGGAATGGAAATTTTCTTGAGTTAACTGGAGCAACAGGCCATAATTTAAAAAATGTCAATTTAAAAATCCCTTTGAATACGCTTTGTTGCGTTACAGGTGTTTCAGGAAGCGGTAAATCTTCATTGATTAATCAAACTTTGTATCCAATTTTATTGCAACATTTTTATAATGGAGTAAAAAAACCATTGCCTTATAAGAAAATTGCAGGTTTAGAGCATTTAGATAAAGTAATAGAAATTGATCAAAGTCCTATTGGTAGAACTCCACGTTCTAATCCAGCGACTTATACAAATGTTTTTTCAGAAATAAGAACCTTATTTTCAATTCTGCCTGAAGCTCAAATTAGAGGTTATAAACCAGGTAGATTTTCTTTCAATGTAAAAGGTGGAAGATGTGAAACTTGTGGTGGAGGTGGTTTGAAAATCATTGAAATGAATTTCTTACCAGACGTTTATGTAGAGTGTGAAGGATGTAATGGAAAGCGATATAACAGAGAGACACTTGAGGTTCGTTATAAAGGGAAATCAATAAGTGATGTTTTGGATATGACGATTTCAGATGCTGCTGTTTTCTTTGAGAAAGTTCCGAAAATCCATAGGGTTTTAGATACTTTAGTTTCTGTAGGTTTAGGTTATGTAAAATTAGGCCAATCTTCAACAACATTATCTGGTGGTGAGGCGCAACGAATTAAATTGGCTACTGAACTTTCTAAAAGAAGCACAGGGAAAACAATCTATATTTTAGATGAGCCTTCTACAGGTTTACATTTTGAAGATATTAATATGTTGCTAACGGTACTTCAAAGGCTTGTTGATGAAGGGAACTCTGTATTAGTGATTGAACACAATTTAGATATTGTCAAAGTATCCGATTATATTATTGATATTGGTCCAGAAGGAGGTAAAGGAGGTGGAACGTTAGTTTGTCAAGGTACACCTGAAGAAATTGTAAAAAAGGCTAAAAAAACATCTTATACTGCTAAATACTTAGAGGCAGAGTTGAATTAATTTGCAGTAATTATTGAGGTTGTGTTTCCGTGGCATGAAGTGCAAGCTCCAGTTGTTAGAGGTTGTGACATATATCTTACCTCTCCTTTTGTGCCTGTAATGGAAACAAAAAGTCCACTTACGTCACCAATGTCTGAGCTGTAAAAATTACCTGATTGGTCGACGTTTATTTTTGCTTTTAATGTACCTTTTCCGTTAGCTTCTGTATGTAAATTGATATATCCACTTTTCATTGGAGTTTTATCGATTGAGTTATACATAGAACCAGCAACATTGAAACAACCTTCGCCTTTCCCTCCGTATGTATGGCATTCGATACAGTTTTGACCATTGTTATGGCTTGACTTAGAGCTCGAACTTACATTGTAAATTTTACAGTTTTTATCTTTGTTTTTCTTGCAGCTATTAATAAATAAGCTTAATGAAAACAATACAAACGTAATTAATAATATACTAGAATTCTTCATGATTTCTTTTGCAAGCAAATTTATTTCAAAGTTACTTTAAGAAGTCAAATGAATTGTTTTTATTATTAATTATTATCCTCTTTAGATTGTTAAAAGATAAAAGCGTCACCGTATTTAATAGGACCAAATTTTACCGGTAGTATTTCCATGACAAGAGTTACAAGCACCTGAAGAAATCGAACTGCCCATATATTTTGATGTTCCATTTGGTCCAACTGCAACAGGATATAAGCCTGTCAGGGTCATATTATCAGTTGTGTAGAAATTTCCTGACTGATCTACATTAACGGTATATTTTAATGTGCCTCCACCATTTGGAGAAGTATAGAATTGAACAGTACCGCCTGGTAATGGAGAGCCAGTGCTTGAAAACATCGATCCAGCAGCATTAAAACAGCCTTCGCCTTCACCACCACTTGTGTGGCACTGCATACAATTTTTTCCAGAATTATGACTGTCCTCTGAATTTGTACTTACATTTTTTTGTTTACAGCTTCCATTTTTCTTGCAACTATTAATAGATAAACCAAATACTAGAAATAAAAAACTGAATAATATGATTGATGTTGATTTCATAATCTAATAATTAATGACTTTGTGAATAATGTAAATTTAACTATAAACGTTTGATTATTTAACGTAAAAACTTTAAATATATTTGTAGCATGAGAAAAAGAGTGATTTTTAGTTGGAGCGGAGGGAAAGATTCTTCTTACTGTTTAAATAAGGTATTGAATGATGACCAATATGAAGTTGTATATTTATTAACGACTCTAAATTCTGAGTTCAAACGAATTTCAATGCACGGTGTAAAAGAAGAGTTATTAGATGCTCAATCTGAATCAATAGGTATTCCTCAATTAAAAGTTTGGGTAGGTCAGGGGACTAACGAAGAATATGAAAAGCAAATGTCTGAGATGTTGCTAAAAGCAAAAATTGAAGGAATTGAAACTGTTTTGTTTGGTGATATTTTCCTTGAAGATTTAAGAGAGTATCGTGAATCAAATATGGCAAAAGTTGGAATGAAAGCTGAATTCCCTATTTGGAATATTGACACAAAATTTTTAATTAAAGACTTTATAGAGAAAGGTTTTAAAACAGTAACATGTTGTGTAAATGATGCTTTTTTTAATGATGCTTGGGTTGGAAAAGAAATAGATGAAAACTTTATAAATGAGTTACCTGAAAATGTAGATCCTTGCGGAGAAAATGGAGAATATCACACTTATTGTTATGAGGGACCAATTTTCAAAAACCCAATAAAAATTGAAATAAAAGAAAAGATTTATCGTCCATTGGAAATTAAAGTAACGGACAGTGTTTGTTCTTCAGAAAGTGAAATAAAAACGAAAGGATTTTGGTTTTCTGAATTAGATTTGGCTTAATTTTGTAATATTTCAAAGGTTTTTTTATTTGTTTTAATCTCTTTATTTTTAATATTATAGATATTAATTTTATATTTTTTTAAAAATGATTTTGGATTGAATTGTTTTTGCATGGGTTTTGAGAATATGTATCAAAAAAAATGCCCTCTGTTCAGGGCATTTTTTTATTTCTCAAATTTCTTAAATATCACCGAAGCGATATGACCTCCAAAACCAAATGTATTACTCATAGCGTAATTTAATTTTTTTGGTAGCGGTTTGTTTAAAGGGAAGGTATAAACTCCTGCAAAATCAGGTTCAATTTCTTTGGTGTTTATTGTTGGTGGAACAAGATCTTCTTGAAGTGCCATGACGCAAGCAATTGCTTCAATCGCTCCAGCAGCTCCTAATAAATGTCCAGTCATTGATTTCGTTGCAGAAATTGCTAATTCATTTCGATCCCCAAAAACTCGCTTTGCAGCTATTAATTCAGAATTATCACCTTGAGGTGTTGAAGTTGCGTGCATGTTTACGTAATCAATTTCATCTGCTGAAATTCCTGCTTCTCTTAAAGCTTCTTTCATTCCTAAAACAGCTCCATCACCTTCAGGATGTGTTCCTGTTAGATGGTAAGCATCAGCAGCCATTCCAGCTCCAACAACTTCACCGTAAATTTTTGCTCCTCGAGCGATAGCATGTTCGTATTCTTCTAAAATCATTGCACCTGCACCTTCGCCCATCACAAAACCGTCTCTTGATACATCAAATGGTCTTGATGCTGTTTCAGGAGAATCATTTCGAGTTGATAATGCTTTTGCAGAAGAGAATCCTCCAATTGCTGATTCATTGATTGCAGCTTCAGATCCACCAGTAATTACCATATCTGCTTTATCCCATTTTATGTAGTTAAAAGCTTCAATGATTGCAGTATTTGAAGTTGCGCAAGCTGAAACAGGACAGAAATTCACACCTCTTAAGCCATATTTAATTGAAATAATTCCAGATGCAATGTCAACTAAAATTCGAGGAATAAAAAAAGGTGTGAAACGAGGTGTTCCATCTCCTTCGCAATATTCTTTCATTTGGTCTTGAAAAGTTTGAATGCCTCCGTTTCCAGAACCCCAAATAACCCCAATTCTATCTTTATTTAGTTTGTCGAAATCAATGTCACCATGTTTTACTGCTTCTGCAACCGCTACTAAAGCATATTGAGAGAATGGATCATATTTTCTTAATTCTTTAACCTCAAAATGTGCTTTTGGGTCAAAGTCTTTTAGTTCACAAGCAAATGATGTTTTGAATTTTGAAGTATCAAATTTGGTAATTGGAGCTGCTCCACTTTTACCTTCTTTTAATCCATTCCAATAATCAGATAAATTATTCCCGATAGGCGTTAAAGCCCCAATACCTGTAATAACAACTCTTCTCATATTTATTTGTGTAATAATTTAAAGAAATCCTAATTCTAATTTCGCTTCTTCGCTCATCATGTCTTTGTCCCAAGTAGGATCAAAAACGATATTTACTTTTGCAGATTTTACCGTTTCAATTAAAGCGACTTTTTCCTCAACTTCTTTTGGCATAGTTTCAGCTACAGGACAGTTTGGAGAAGTCAAAGTCATATCGATTTCAACATTATTATCCTTATCTATTTTTACTTCATAGATTAAACCTAATTCATAAATATCAACAGGTATTTCAGGATCGTAAATTGTTTTTAAAACTTCAACAATGGTGTTTTCTAATTCCATAATGTTATTTTTTCAAATACTTAACGACTCAAAGCCGTTAATGCATTCATTTTTATTTTTTTGACCATACTCAATAACCCATTTGCACGAGTAGGAGATAAATGTTCTTGTAAACCAATTTCTTTAATGAAAAATAAATCTGCTTTAGCAACATCTTCAGGAGATTCATTGTTTAAAACACGAATCAATAAGCCAATAATTCCTTTGGTAATAATAGCGTCCGAATCAGCAGATAAACTCATTTTTCCATCTATTACTGTTGAGTCTAACCAAACTTTAGATTGACAACCATCAATTAATCTATCTTCTGTTTTCTTAGAGTCTTCAATTAATGGCAAGTCTTTTCCTAGTTCAATAATGTACTCATATTTTTGCATCCAATCCTCGAAAAGAGAAAAGTCATCAATGATTTCGTTTTGTTTTTCGTTTAATGTCATAATTATTTTAACATATTGATGCTTTTTTCAACGGCCTCAATGAATGTATCAATTTCTTCTTTTGTATTGTAGAAAGCAAAAGAAGCTCTAATAGTTCCTGGGATTTTATAGAAGTCCATTAATGGTTGTGTACAATGATGGCCTGTTCTAACAGCAATTCCTTGTTTGTCTAATAAAGTTCCAATATCAAAAGGATGAATTCCATCAACTGTAAATGAAACCACACTTGTTTTCTTTTTTGCTTCTCCAATAATATTTACTCCTTCAAAAGTTGAAAGCATGTCTTGCGCATATTCCATTAAATCATGTTCATGCTTTTGGATTGCTTCAATGTCAAATTGAGATAAAAATTCAATTGCTTTTCCAAGACAAATTACACCAGCAATGTGTGGTGTTCCAGCTTCAAATTTGAAAGGTAATTCGTTATATGTCGTTTTTTCAAAAGTAACTTTTGCAATCATGTCTCCACCGCCTTGGTAAGGAGGCATTTTTTCTAAGATTGCTTCTTTTCCATAAAGTACACCAACTCCGGTTGGACCAAATACCTTATGACTAGAAAAAGCAAAGAAATCACAATCGATATCTTTCACATCAATTTTCATGTGTTGGATACTTTGAGCGCCATCAATTAAGACTTTCGCTCCAACGGCATGTGCTTTTTGTGTAATTTCTTTAATAGGATTTATTGTTCCTAAAGTATTTGAAATATGAGTAATAGAGACAAGTTTTGTTTTTGAATTTAATAATGCTTCATAATCAGCCATTATTAATTCTCCTTTTTTGTTGATTGGAGCAATTTTCAAAATACAACCTCTACGTTCGCACATCATTTGCCATGGAACGATGTTTGAGTGATGTTCCATTGCTGAAATAATTACTTCATCTCCAGCGTTTAATAATTGTCCAAAAGAAAAAGCTACTAAATTGATACTATCAGTTGTTCCTTTAGTAAAAATAATTTCTTCTGATTTATTAGCATTGATGTATTTTTGAATAATCTGACGAGCGTCTTCAAATCCAGTCGTTGCTTTTTGACTCATGTAATGAACGCCTCGATGGATATTTGCATTATCTTTTGAGTAATACATATTTATCGCATCCAAAACCATTTGAGGTTTTTGAGACGTCGCTCCGTTGTCAAAGTAAATTAAATTTTTACCATAAATTAAACGGCGAAGTGCTGGAAATTGCTCACGAATTTCACGAACGTTGAAATGTTTTTTTTGTCCTTCCATAATCATCTAGTACAAAGATAACAATTCCCTTATTTATATTAATTCTAAACAGTAGTTTTTTTTCTGAAATATGCAATTAATTCTGGTTGACCATTATTTCCTAAAATTGGGGATTGAATGGATTCAATAAATTCTAAGTTGTTTAATTTGCCTATTTTCTTAATGTTATCGATAATAATTGGAAAAGCTTTATTGTTTTTTAAAGTTCCATCATGTTTTAAGAAATCTTTTTCTGCTTCGAATGTTGGTTTTAAAAGTGCAATTACGAATCCGTTTTCTTTCACAAATCCATGGATAAAAGGAAATACTTTTTCCATTGCTAAGAAAGGTGCATTAATCACGCAACCATCTAATTCATCTGTAACTGTCTTTTTTGTTATTTCTCGAATCGGTCCGCCAGTTAAATCAACTACTGATGAATTTTCTTGAATTTTAGCGTGTAATGCATTTTTAGAAGTATCAGTAGCAAAAACTTTTGATGCGTTTTGACTTAATAGAAATTCAGTAAAGCCTCCAGTTGAACATCCAACGTCTAAAAAGATTCCGTTTTCAATCTCAATTTTCCATTTGTTAAAAGCTTCTTCCAACTTTAAAGCATCCATAGAAACATAAGGAATTTCTTCAGCAACCAATTCGATTTTACAATCTAAAGGGAATTTTTTTCCACTTTTCTGAATCAATTTTCCATTTACTTTAACGCCAATTTCTTGGATTACTTGCTCGGCTCTTACTCTTGAACTTACCAAGTTTCTTTGAACTAATATCTTGTCTAAACGCTCTTCCATGTCGTAAAGGTAGGATTTTATTGAGAAGTAACCTCTTCAATTACTACAAGATTTAGCAATTTGAATTAAAGAACTCCAATTGTTAATTGTTATTTTTTGTCTAAATTTGCCAATTCATAAAAATTTGAGCGTGAGTACAGTTTACATAACAAGAAGAGAGACATTTAATGCTGCACATAAATTGTGGCAAGAAAAATGGTCAGAAGAGAAAAATATTGAGGTATTTGGAAGGTGTAGTAATCACAATTGGCACGGTCATAACTTTACGATATATGTTACAGTGAAGGGTGCTCCGAATGAAGATACAGGTTTTGTAATTAACTTGAAAGATTTGAGTGATATTATTAAAGAATACGTTGTTGAACCATTAGATCACAAAAACTTAAACTTAGACGTTCCATTTTTAAAAGGTTTATTAGCCTCTACTGAAAACGTGGTTATAAAGATTTGGGAACAAATTTTAGAGCCTATTTCAAAAGCAGGTGGAGAGTTAGTGAAAATTAAATTGGTTGAAACTGAAAATAATTACGTTGAGTATTTTGGTGGGAGAGAACCATTTTAAATTTATTTAACATTCAGATTAGAACAATCTCATTAGAATCTCGTATTTTTATTTAAAATAAATCCAACTAGTGGAAGACAAAATTTATAAATTAGAAACAACAGAAAAATTAGCAGCTCATTACCATGAAGTGTTAACTCAAATTGGCGAAGATCCGAATCGTGAAGGTTTATTAAAAACACCTGAGCGTATGGCGAAAGCAATGCAATATTTAACACATGGTTACGATTTGAATCCGGATGAAATTATGCAAAAAGCAATTTTTCATGAGGAATATTCAGAAATGGTGATTGTGAAAGATATTGAAGTGTATTCAATGTGTGAACACCACATGTTACCGTTTTTTGGTAAAGCGCATATCGCATATATTCCAGATGGAAAAATAGTTGGTTTGAGCAAGTTACCTAGAATTGTAGATGCATACTCAAGAAGATTACAAGTTCAAGAGCGTTTGACAATTGAAATTAGAGATTGTGTGCAAAGGACATTAAATCCAAAAGGGGTTGCAGTTGTTATTGAATGTTCTCATATGTGTATGGCAATGAGAGGTGTTCAAAAACAAAATTCTTCAACAACTACGAGTGCGTTTACAGGGTTGTTTTTAAAAAATGATTCAACTAGAAAAGAATTTATTAATTTAGTTCAAGCAAAATTACATTAACTTAAAATTTAGAATTATGAACAATATTTTAGATCAAGAGCACGAAGGATTTACGAAAGAAATCTCAAGAGATTTTTTCAAAAACGTATATTCTTATATGTTTGCAGCATTAGGTATTTCTGGTTTATTAGCATACGTATGTGGAACTCCAGAGTTTTTCCTAAAATACTTTATGACTTCTGAAGGTGGTATTTCACCATTATTTTATGTGTGTGCATTTGCGCCAGTAGGATTAGGCTTAATCATTCAAACAGCTTACCAAAGAATGTCTTTAGGTGCGCTTTTAGCATTGTTTATTGCTTATTCAGCATTAATGGGTGTGAGTTTAGGAGTAATCTTCTTAGTTTACTCAGGAGCAGCAATCGCTTCAACATTTTTTGTGACAGCAGGAGCTTTCGCAGGAATGGCTATTTTAGGTTATACAACTAAAACAGACTTAACTAAAATGGGAAGTTTGTTATATATGGCATTCATCGGAATTTTTATAGCTGGTATCGTGAATATTTTCATGAAAAGTGATATGATGGGATTCATTATAGCTGTTATTGGTGTATTTGTATTCACTGGTTTAACAGCATACTATATGCAACAATTGAAAAATGTTTCTAAAGACAGTTCATTGTCTGGAATCGATAGAAACAAATTAGCTTTAGTTGGTGGAATGCAATTGTATATTTTATTCGTAAATCTTTTCCTTTCTCTATTAAGATTATTAGGAAGCAGAGACTAATAGAAATTTTAGAATTTTGAAAAGCAACGATTTTTCGTTGCTTTTTTTTTGAAATGAGGATTAAGTTTAAAATATATTGTAACTTTATGTTTAATAAAAATATTTAAATGTTAGACAAAATTGAAGTAGTCTTAGTTGATCAAGACGACAATGTTATTGGTTCGATGGAAAAGTTAGAAGCTCACCAAAAAGGTTTACTTCATAGAGCTTTTTCAATTTTTGTCTTTAATTCTAATAATGAATTATTGATTCACAAACGAGCAATGGGAAAATACCATTCTGAAGGTTTATGGACGAATACGTGTTGTAGTCACCCTATGCCAGGTGAATCAATTATAGATGCAGCTCACAGAAGATTAAAAGAAGAAATGGGCTTTGATTGTGAAATGAAAAGCGCATTTTCGTTTATTTATGATGTAGCACTTGAAAACGAATTAGTTGAACATGAATTAGACCATGTTGTAATTGGGCGTTTTGATGGTCAACCAATTTTAAATCTAGAAGAAGCGTCTGAGTTTAAATGGGAATCACTTGAGAAAATTATAGATGATATCAAATCACAACCAGAGGAGTTTACTTATTGGTTTAAAGTGATATTAGAAAAACATATAGATCAATTATCAAAAGCATTATAAAATGAAAGTTTGTAGAAGAGTATCTTTAAATGCAGCACATCGATTATACAGACCTGATTGGTCAGATGAGAAAAATTTAGAAGTTTTTGGAAAATGTAGTAATCCGAATTTTCATGGACATAATTATACCATCGAAACGTGGTTAGATGGACCAATTGATCCTGAAACTGGATATGTTATTGATTTAAAGGTTCTAAAAGATATTTTGTACAAAGAAATATTACATCGCTTTGATCATCGTAATTTAAATTTAGATTGCAAAGAATTTGAAGGAATTATTCCAACTGCTGAAAATATTACAGTTGTTTTTTGGAACATATTAAGAGAAAAAATCGATTCAAAATACGGTTTAACAGTTCGTATTTGGGAAACTGAAAATAATATTTTTGAATACTCCGGAAATTAGATTATAGTTAATGGTTAACAGTTGATAGTTAACAGTACAAACTTTTAATTATAAACTATCAACTTTCAACTAAATTAAAAAAAATGGTTAGTATAAAATCAATCTTTTGGCATAGAAGAGATTTAAGAATAAATGACAATGCAGGTTTATTCACCGCGTTGAAGAATTGTGATTCAGTTCAGCCAGTTTTTATTTTTGATTCAACGATTTTATCTCAATTACCAAACGATGATCAGCGTGTCATTTTTATTCATCAATACATTGCAAAACTGAAGAAGTCGTATAATGATTTAGAAGCTGATTTATTGGTCTATTTTGGTAATCCAATTGATTTAATTCCACAAATTGTTTCAGACTTCAAAGCAGATAAAGTTTATACGAATAGAGACTATGAACCTTCAGCGATTGAAAGAGATAAAAAGATTTTTGAAATTTTAAATGGAGTAGGAGTTGATTTTATTGGGAGTAAGGATCAGGTTATTTTTGAAAAAGCAGAAGTTGTCAAACAAGATGGATTGCCGTATACTGTTTTTACGCCTTATTCTAGAAAGTGGAAAGAAAAATTAAATGATTTTTATTTAAAGTCTTATCCAGTTGAAAAATACCTTAACCATTTAGAGAAATCTGATATGGTTTCTAATTTGATTTCGTTATCAGAACTTGGGTTTTTAGAGAATATTAAATTCCCTTTTCCTTCAGAAATTGTGAATTTAGATTTTGTAAAAGAATATCATCTAAATAGAGATTATCCTGCGTTAAATAAAACGACGCGTTTAAGTGTTCATTTACGCTTTGGAACGATTAGTATACGTGAATTAGCTAGAACAGTTAGAGAAATCAATGAGACTTATTTGAATGAGTTAATTTGGAGAGAGTTTTACCAAATGATATTGTATCATTTTCCAGAATCGGTTTCCAAATCTTTTAAAAAGCAATACGATAATGTTGTTTGGAAAAAAGATGAGGTAAAATTCAATGCCTGGTGCGAAGGTAAAACAGGTTATCCAATTGTTGATGCAGGAATGCGAGAGTTAAATGAAACAGGATTTATGCACAACAGAGTGCGTATGGTTGTTGCAAGTTTTCTAACGAAACATTTATCGATTGATTGGAGATGGGGAGAAGCTTATTTTGCTCAAAAGTTAATGGATTACGAACAAGCAAGTAATATAGGAGGTTGGCAATGGGCAGCAAGTTCTGGTTGTGATGCAGTTCCATACTTTCGAATTTTTAATCCAACAAGTCAACAAGAGAAATTTGATAAGGATTTAAAGTATATCAAACAATGGGTAAAAGAATTTGGAACATCAGTCTATCCTTCTCCAATTGTAGATCATAAAGAAGCAAGAGAATACACGTTGAATTTGTTTAAATCAGCATTGAACTAATTTCTCAATAATTTATTAAATAGTAAAGAAATGATTAAAAAAGGAGATGTAATAGTCGATTTTAAATTAAAAGATCAAAACGGAATTGAACGAACAAATACAGAATTTTTAGGAAAAAAATTAGTCTTGTTTTTTTATCCGAAAGATGAATCTTATGGTTGTACAAAAGAAGCGTGTGCCTTCAGAGATGCTTATGCTGACTTTAAAGATTATGATTGTGAAGTCATCGGGATTTCTCAAGGAGATGTGGATTCAAAATCAAGTTTTGTTCAGCGAAATAAATTGAATTTCATCTTGTTGGCAGATGAAGGCAATAATTTAAGAACAGCATTTGGAATTAAGCCAGATTTATTTGGTCTTGTTCCGGGAAGAGTAACGTTTATCGTAGATAGAGAAGGTATCGTTCAAGATGTTTTTAATTCTCAATTGAACTTTGCGAAACATGTTCAAAATGCATTGGAGGTTATTAAAAAGATTTAATTAAAGTTCTCTTTGTAGATTCTTAATATCACCCTCCTTAATCCTTCCCGAAATAAAATCGGGACAAGCTCCTCGAAGGAGGAAATATAAAAAACAACAAAAGGTCAGACAAAATCTGACCTTTCTTATATATAAACGTTCCGTTCTATCCGAGTTAAATCGGGAAGGCGGTCCGAAAAAAGGAACCCGAAGGTTCCTTGTAAAATTATTTCAAGACTTAAAATCTTGAGTCTTTAAGTCTTGAATCAACGAATTACATCATCCCTGGCATTCCACCTGGCATACCACCCATTGCTGGACCGTTTTCCTCAGGAGCATCAGCGATAACACATTCTGTTGTTAAAAGCATTGAAGCAATAGAAGCAGCATTTTCGATCGCAATACGTGTTACTTTAGTTGGATCAATTACACCAGCAGCATATAAGTTTTCGAAAACTTCAGTTCTAGCGTTAAATCCGAAATCATCTTTTCCTTCACGAACTTTACGAACGATAACCGCACCTTCTTCACCTGCATTCGCGATGATTTGACGTAATGGTTCTTCAATCGCACGACGAATAATTGCAATACCTGTATTTTCGTCTTCGTTAATTCCTTTTAAGTTCTCTAAAGCATCGATACAACGAATCAAGGCAACACCACCACCAGGTATAATTCCTTCTTCAACTGCAGCTCTTGTTGCAGCTAAAGCATCGTCAACTCTATCTTTTTTCTCTTTCATCTCTACTTCTGTAGCAGCACCAACGTAAAGAACAGCAACACCACCAGCTAATTTAGCTAAACGTTCTTGTAATTTTTCACGATCGTAATCTGAAGTTGTAGATTCAATTTGAGCTCTAATTTGTCCAACTCTTGATTGAATATCTTCTTTCACACCTGACCCATTAATAATCGTAGTATTGTCTTTGTCGATTTCAATTTTTTCAGCATGACCAAGCATGTCCATAGTTGCATTTTCCAAAGTAAATCCTCTTTCTTCAGAAATTACTTGTGCACCTGTTAAGATTGCGATGTCTTCTAACATTGCTTTTCTTCTGTCACCAAATCCTGGTGCTTTCACTGCGGCAATTTTCAAAGAACCTCTAATTCTGTTGACAACCAATGTAGCTAAAGCTTCACTGTCAACATCTTCAGCAATGATTAATAATGCTTTTCCAGCTTGAACACAAGGCTCTAAGATTGGAAGCAATTCTTTCATGTTAGAGATTTTTTTCTCGTATATCAAAATGAAAGGGTTTTCCATTTCAACGATCATTTTCTCTGTATTTGTAACAAAGTATGGAGATAAATATCCACGATCAAATTGCATACCTTCAACTGTTTTTACTTCAGTTTCAGTTCCTTTTGCTTCTTCAACAGTGATTACACCATCATTTCCTACAACTTTCATTGCTTCAGCGATTAATGAACCGATTTTCTCGTCGTTGTTAGCTGAAATCGTTGCAATTTGTTTGATTTTATCATTGTCAGAACCAACTTCTTTTGAGATGTCTTTCAAGTGTTTTACTACTTCGATCACCGCTTTGTCAATTCCTCTTTTTAAGTCCATTGGATTTGCTCCAGCAGCAACGTTTTTCATTCCTGCACCAATAATAGCTTGCGCTAAAACTGTAGCTGTTGTTGTTCCATCACCTGCGATATCTGCTGTTTTAGAAGCAACCTCTTTCACCATTTGCGCACCCATATTTTCAATAGGATCAAGCAATTCGATTTCTTTTGCAACTGAAACACCATCTTTAGTTACGTGTGGTGCACCGAATTTTTTTCCGATAACTACGTTTCTTCCTTTTGGTCCTAAAGTAACTTTAACAGCATTTGCTAAAGCATCAACACCTTTCTTAAGCTTTTCTCGAGCTTCTACGTCGAAATAAATTTCTTTTGCCATTTTTTCTAATGTTATTTTTTGAAGTAATTAATTAAAAAATCCCGTAAATATCAGCCTCACGCATGATTAAATAACTTTTACCATCTAACTTAATTTCTGTACCTGAATATTGTCCAAAAAGAACGGTATCACCAACTTTTACTGTCATTGGCTCATCTGTTTTACCGTTTCCTGCAGCAATAACAGTTCCTTGTAATGGTTTTTCTTTTGCTGAATCCGGAATTATAATTCCACTTGCAGTTTTTTGCTCAACTGGCGTTGGTTCGATAAGAACTCTATCCGCTAATGGTTTAAACGATGTAGACATATTTTTTATAATTTAATTTAAATTAACGCTGACAAATACCCCAATTTTATGCCAATGAGCGTATAGTGTCATTTTAACAGATTTCACGAGAATTTTATTTATTACAGGTGACAATCTTTACTGTTTTCTAAAAGTTTATTCAAAAAAAAATGTCAGCCTATGACAGACTGACATTTATATATTTAGTTTCTACTAAATTATTTTTGAGGAGCTTGTTGTCCTTGTCCAGCTGGTTGTTGACCACCTTGACCTTGCTCTTGTTTCTCTTGTGTTGGTTGTTTAATTTCAGCTGGTTTCAACATTACTGATAATACAATGCTACAAACCATAATTGTACCTGCTAAAGACCAAGTTGCTTTATCAATAAAATCATTTGTTTTTTTAACACCGCCTAATTGGTGAGCAGAACCAAAGTCAGTGCTTAAACCACCACCTTTAGGGTTTTGAATAAAAACAACAGCTATTAATAAGATACTAGCTAAAATAATAATGATTGAAAGTAATGATGCCATTTGTGTTTATGTATTTAATTTTTCTTTTAATTTTTCGATTTGATTTGCAAAGAAAGTCTTTTTTTCTGGATTTATCAAGATTAATTGTTCATAAGCGAAAATTGCTTTCGGAAAATTACCTTGTGCAGCAAATATTTTTGCCAATGTTTCGCTTACTGGCATTAGGTTTTCGTCGATACTGGACTTTGCTTTTTTAGCAGGAGAAAAGAACTCAACTTTTTCTTTTTGTTCTATTTTTTCTTCTTTTGCTAAGCGAGAAATTTTTGGTTCTTCTTTTATGAAATTTTCAACGATCGCTTCGATTTTCTCTTTGGGAGCAATAGGTTCAATATGGTTAATTGAAATTTCAGAAGATAGATCATTTTCAATTTCATTCGACTTACTTGCCTTTAACCATGAAGAGAAAGATTTTTTGCCTTGAGATTCAATTTTAGCTTCAGGAATAGAATTTTGTTCTTCTTCAACTTCATTTTCCTCTTCCTCTACATTCTGTTCTTCTGCATCTTGTTTAGCAATTGTTTCAATCATTGCTAAATCATATACTCCAGCAATTGCTTGAGAAATGATTTCAGTTTCAAATTCTTTTAATTCATTTGTCTTTTCTGTTTCAGCTTCAATCTCTGTTTCCTCTTCAACTTCAATGATTATTTCATCTTGAGTAGGAATAATTTTTTCAATTTCAGTTGTTAATGGTTGAATGATTTCCGTTTCTTCTTCATCAACTATATATTCATCAAAAATAGACTCTCCATTTTCAGGGTAATCATTTTCTTCCGTTTCAATTTGTTCTGATAAATCTTCAATCTCAAAAGTAGGTATGATTTCTTGTTCAATATTTGGAGATTCTACTTTAGGAGTTTCAAATACAAGCTCGACATCTTCCTCAACTAATTCTTCTTCATCTTCAGCAATGATTTCTTTTTCACCAATAAATTCCATTTCTTCCTCGTATTCATCCGTTTCGGGGATTGTTATTGTAGGAATTGAAATTTGAACTTCAGGTTCAGGAACTAAAGTTAGAATTGGAGCGATTACATTTTCAACTGGAACCTCTATACTTTCTAATGGTTCAGCAGGTTGAATTTCTATTGTTTCAGGAACACTAAAGTCGATTTTTTTATTTTCAATTAATTCAAATAAACGAACGCGATCAGTTATTCTGTAAGCATGCTGGTGTAATTCTTCGTCAAAACGAATATCGTTGTTGTGCGATAAAGCTTTTAAGTATAGTATAGAAAAAACTTGGCTGTACGGATATTTTTCAGCCAAATTTTTTAATGATTCAATATCACTTGAATCACATAAATCTGGAGATTTAATACGTTGCGCTATTTTTTCTAAATTCATCATTACCAGTTCGAAAGTAATTTATTTATTACATCCTGCACAATTTTTTTATTAATTTCTTCATATAAACTTACTTCGTTTGATGAGAAATCTGTTGTGATCGGATCAAAATCAATGAATTGAGTACTTGTTAAAGTCATCTTATCTTCTTTCGGTTTGGATATGTAAATCGTGAAATTTACACTCATTGAAAGTCTGTTTTTAGCAGCTTCATCACCTTGTTGAATAGCAATTGGATCTGCAGAATAATTTGTAACAACTCCTTCAATTGATATTTCACCAGCACCGGCTTTCGGGTTTATTAATAAACGAGTATTGTTTTGAATACCGTCCTTAATTTCTTCTGTTAAAACGGAAGCTAAATTATTTGGTGCATTCGGTGCTTCTAAATCCAATGTCTTAACTGTAAATGTTTTCCATTCTGGAGGCATAGAACCTGAATCGACCAATGAAACACTTGAAGGCCAACATGATGTCAAAACGATTGAAAGCGATATGAAAAGAAATAACCTCATTATTCGGATAAATTATATTCTTTGATTTTACGATACAATGTTCTTTCAGAAATCCCTAATTCTTCAGAAGCATATTTTCGTTTTCCCCTATGTTTTTCTAATGCTTTGCGAATCAATTCTTTTTCACGATCTTCTAATGATAATGATTCTTCAACTTCTATGTGTTCGTCAATGTCTTCCGTTACTTGAGCGACATAAGGCGTTCTTTCTTCAGATGGCGTATTCGTTAATAAAAGTGCTCCTGTTGATGTAGGATTTACTTCTTGATAAAAGCGATTCACCATTGCAGATTGGTCAGTGTTTAATTGAATAGAACCATTTTGATTCACCATTTCAATGACCAATTTTTTTAACTCGCTCAAATCCTTTTTCATGTCGAATAAGAATTTATACATCAATTCTCTTTCTGAAAAAGATTCTTCTTGTTTTCCTCCAACTACAAGTGGAGTGGTTTCTCCTTCTTTCGGCAAATATGCTGCTAATTTTATGGCGTCAATTTCTCGAGATGTTTCAATAACTGAAAGTTGCTCAACCATATTTCTTAGCTGACGAATATTTCCAGGCCAAGAATATGAACTCAATAAATCAGCTCCATCAGCAGTTAATTTGATGGAAGGCATTTTATATTTATCTGCAAAATCACTTGCAAATTTTCTAAATATCAAATGAATATCTTCTTGTCGATTTCTTAAAGGAGGAAGATAAATCGGAATTGTATTTAAACGATAATATAAATCTTCTCTAAATTTTCCTGAAGCAATCGCTCGCTGCATGTTTTCGTTTGTAGCAGCAACAACTCTAACATTTGTTTTAATTGGTTTAGAAGCTCCAACACGAATAAATTCACCTGTTTCCAAAATACGTAACAAACGAACTTGCGTTTGCATGGGTAATTCAGCTACTTCATCTAAAAATATTGTTCCTCCATTTGCAACTTCAAAATAACCTTGACGGCTTCCTGCAGCACCAGTAAACGAACCTTTTTCGTGTCCAAATAATTCAGAATCAATTGTTCCTTCTGGAATTGCACCGCAGTTTACAGCGATGTATTCTCCATGTTTTCTAGAGCTTAATTGATGAATAATTTGAGGTATCATTTCTTTTCCTGTTCCACTTTCACCGTTAACTAATATCGAAATATCAGTAGGAGCAACCTGAATAGCTACTTCTAATGCTCTATTTAATAGTGGAGCGTTTCCAATTATGCCAAAACGTTGTTTAACTTGTTGAAGATTCATAATTGATTAATTTGAATGTGGTTTGCAGATTTCAACTACAGTTCCTAATAAAGTTGCAGAAGTACAATCTTCCACTTTTACTAGAACATATTGGCCTTTCGTTAAGTTTCCTTTAGGGAAAACAACAACAGTATTTCGACCATCTCTTCCTGACATGTGTTCTTCTGATTTTTTAGAAACATTTTCCACCAAAACTTTTACTGTTTTACCAATTTGTTTTTTATTGATTTCGTGAGAATAATTTCTTTGTTTTTCAATGATTTCAGTTAATCTTTTCGATTTAACTTCTTCTGGAACACTGTCTGTATATTTTCGTTCAGCTAGCGTTTTAGGTCTTTCTGAGTAGGTATACATGAATGCAAATGAAAATTGAACTTCATCAATTAAGGATAAAGTATCTTTATGTTCTTCTTCGGTTTCATCACAGAATCCAACAATAAAATCCGTTGAAATGGTACAATCTGGAAGAATTGTTTTAATAGCTTTAACACGATCCAAATACCATTCTCTAGAATATCCACGATTCATACGAGTTAATACATCAGTATTTCCTGATTGAACTGGTAAATGTATAGATGGGCAGATATTTTCGTATTTAGCCATAGTATGCAACACTTCATCATGCATATCTTTTGGGTGTGAAGTTGAAAAACGAACTCTCAAATCAGGAGATACTTTCGCAACCATTTCTAACAATTCAGCAAAATTTGTTGAAGGAATTGTTTCATCCTTTATTTCGCCTTTAGAAGTAGTATTCCATCTGTAACTATCTACATTTTGACCTAATAAAGTTACTTCTCTGTATCCAGCATCAAATAATTCATGACATTCTCTTACAATTGTTTGAGGATCTCTAGAACGCTCTCTTCCTCTTGTAAAAGGAACAACACAGAACGAACACATATTATCACAGCCTCTCATGATACTAACGAAACTTGTAACTCCACCTTGATCTAAACGAACAGGTGAGATGTCAGCGTATGTTTCTTCTCTTGAAAGTAAAACGTTTACAGCTTTTTGACCGCTTTCAACTTCAGAAATTAAATTTGGTAAATCTCTGTAAGTATCTGGACCTGCAACAATATCAACTAATTTTTCATCTTCTAATAATGATTTTTTTAATCGCTCAGCCATACAGCCAAGGATTCCAACCACTAATTTTGGATTTGTTTTTTTATGTTTTCTAAAATCAGTTAAACGCTTACGAACTCTAACTTCAGCGTTATCTCTAATTGAACACGTATTTATTAAGATTAAATCAGCCTCTTCAACATTTCTTGTCGTAGTATATCCGTCTTTCGTTAAAATCGAAGCTACAACTTCACTGTCTGAAAAGTTCATAGCGCAACCATAACTTTCAACATATAGTTTTTTTGATCCAGTATTATTTCCGCTTTCAATAATGATTGCTTCACCTTGTCTACTTTCGTCAATCACTTTATTTTGTCCTAAATCAATCGTACTCATTGCAATTTTTAATTGGATAACAAAAGTAATTAAAATTGATTACTATGTCAAAATGTCAGTAAGAATTAATGTTTAAAAACGTTAAAATTTGAAAGGCTAGTTTTCTTATTTACATAATTTTTGGGTAAAAATAAAAATGTAAGACATAAGTATTTGAAAACCAAACCTATAAAACTGATTATTTTAGCAGTTAAAAATTTTATTATTGCAATTAGAAATAAATTACATTTAATTTGTACCACATTTTTGTGTTATCGATCAAATTCAATAGAAGTATATGGCTAAGAATTTAGTAATAGTAGAGTCACCTGCAAAAGCAAAAACAATCGAAGGTTATTTAGGTAAAGATTTCGTTGTAAAATCAAGTTATGGCCATGTGCGTGATCTAGTTAAGAAAGGATTAGCGATTGATATTGAAAATGATTTTCATCCCAATTATGAAGTTTCGCCAGACAAAAAACAAGTCGTTGCGGAATTGAAGAAATTAGCAAAAGAAGCGGAAGTTGTATGGCTAGCTACCGATGAGGACCGCGAGGGAGAAGCTATCTCATGGCATTTATATGAGACGTTGAATTTGAGTAAAAAAGAAACGAAGCGAATCACTTTTAATGAGATCACAAAAAATGCAATAACAAAAGCGATTGAAAACCCAAGAAACATTAATCAGGAACTTGTAAATGCACAACAAGCAAGAAGAGTTTTAGATCGTTTAGTAGGTTTCGAATTGTCTCCAGTTTTATGGAAAAAAGTTCGTCCAAGTTTATCTGCAGGTAGAGTTCAATCAGTTGCAGTTCGTTTAATTGTTGAAAGAGAAAAAGAAATCATGAAGTTTGCTTCTGAAACTTTTTTCAAATTAAATGCTGTCTTTATTAAAGGTAAAGAAAAAATAAAAGCAGAATATGCGCCTCAATTGGCGAATATCGAGGATGTAAAAACATTATTAGAAAAATGCAAAAAAGCTTCATTTGAAGTTGTTGATGTTACTCAAAAACCAGCAACTAAAATCCCAGCTTATCCATTTACAACTTCAACTCTTCAACAAGAAGCAAGTTTGAAATTAGGTTTTTCAGTTTCTAGAACGATGTCTGTGGCACAACGTTTATACGAAGCGGGGAAAATAACATATATGAGAACAGATTCTGTAAATCTATCAGATACAGCAATCGATGGAGCTCAAAAAGAAATTGAATCAGCTTACGGCAAAGAATATTCTAAGCCAACAAAATATAAAACTAAAAACGCAAACGCTCAAGAGGCGCACGAGGCGATTCGTCCAACAGACTTTTCAAAACATACAATTGATGGCGAACCAGAAGAAATTCGTTTATATGAATTAATTTGGAAAAGATCAATTGCTTCTCAAATGAGTCATGCTCAATTGGAAAGAACAGTCGTGAAAATTGGAGCTCCAACCTTAGAGGAAACTTTCCAAGCTAAAGGTGAGGTTATAAAATTTGATGGATTCTTAAGAGTTTACCTTGAATCAAACATCGAAGATGAAGATGAGGAAAATGAAAATGAAGATTCATCATTGTTACCGGTTGTTCATGTAGGTGATCAATTAGCGAAAGATGTGTTAAGAGCGACGCAACGTTTTTCGAGAGCTGCTCCTAGATATGTCGAAGCTTCATTGGTTAAGAAATTAGAAGAATTAGGGATTGGTCGTCCGTCAACTTATGCTCCAACAATTTCAACAATTCAAAAACGTGGTTACGTTGAGAAAAAAGAAAGAGATGGTGAAGAGCGTAAATTTAAAGTGGTTGAATTAAAAAGTGATTCAATAACTGAAGTCGAGAAAACAGAAGTAACAGGAAAAGAGAAAAATAAACTTTCTCCTACAGATATTGGTATTGTTGTAACAGATTTCTTAATTGAACATTTTGATCGTATTTTAGATTATCATTTTACCGCAAAAGTTGAAGCTGAATTTGATGAGATTGCTAATGGTATGAGAGAATGGACGAAAATGATCCATGATTTTTACTCTCCATTTCATAAAAGTGTTGAGGATACGTTAGAGCATTCAGATAGAGCAACGGGTGAACGTGAATTAGGAATTCATCCTGTTTCTGGAAAGAAAATAATCGTAAGAATTGGTCGTTTTGGGCCAATGGTTCAGGTTGGTGATGAAAAGACAGACGGTGAAAAACCACAATTTGCATCATTACAGAAAAATCAATCTATCAATACAATAACACTTGAAGATGCATTGGAATTATTTAAATTACCAAGAACTCTTGGAGAATATGAAGAATTAGTAATCAAAGCAAACGTTGGTCGTTTTGGTCCATATATTCAACATGGAAAAGCGTTTGTTTCAATTCCAAAAGAAGAAAGTCCGATGTCAATAGATTTGGATAGAGCAATTGAATTAATAAAAGAGAAAAGAGAGTCTGATGCGAATAAAATAATTAAAACATTCGCGGAAGATGTTGATATGCAGTTGCTGAATGGTCGTTGGGGGCCATATTTAAAAATTGGAAAAGAAAATTATAAATTACCCAAAGATTCGAATGTAGAAGCATTAACATATGAAGAGTGCATTCATATTTCGGAAAATCAACCAGCAGGTAAAAAGAAATTTGGAGCTAAAAAGACGGTAGCTGAAGTAAAGAAACCGGCAGCAAAGAAAGCACCAGCGAAAAAGCCAGCAGCAAAGAAAGCTGCTCCGAAAAAGAAATAATAAATTGAAGCTGTCTGAAAGGGCAGCTTTTTTTTGTGTCTAAGAAACTAATCGGTCTTCTCAGTTAGCTATAATAGCTATTAACTATTAATTTTCAACTATAAACTATGTGATGTTAATGTTGCTATAATTTTAGTTTTCAACTTTCAAATCTTCATTGTTTTTCAAGAGCGTTACAAAAGCTAATTGATTTCCTCATAATTTTGAGTGTAAATTATACCCATGAAAGACATTTCGATATATTTTCAATCAGTTGATGTTTCTTTTTCAGAGAAAGAAGAAACAATAGGAGCAAAAATCAATACACATACAGAGGGATATTTTCCTGAACTTGAAAAGGGCGGTGTTGCTTTGGTTTATGTGCCTGAATATAGAAATGGAAATGCTTCTTTTCAAGGTAAAGAAAACGATTTATTTAGAAGTTACTTCTATGATTTGTTTGTAGGTGAGCATTGGAATTTCCCTTTATATGATTTAGGTACTATTCTTCCAGGAGGTTCAATAGAAGATACTTATTTTGCTGTTGAACAAGTAGTGGCAGAATTAGTGAAAGTAGGAGTTATTCCATTAGTAGTTGGGGGAACTCAAGATTTAACTTTTGCGTTATATAAAGGATATGGCAAATTAGAGCAAATGGTAAATATTTGTTCAATTGATAGTATGTTAGATTTAGGTAATCCTGAAGGCGATTTAAATAAAGATGGGTATTTGAGTCACATGATGCTTGAAAGACCTTGTTATTTATTTAATCATGCCAATATCGGATGCCAAGCTCCTTTTGTAAGCGCAGAAGAGTTGATTTTATTTGATAAATTATATTTTGATATTTGCCGATTAGGAGAATTTAATGCTGATTTTAAAATTGCTGAGCCACATCTAAGAAACGCGGATTTGCTTTCGTTAGATTTGACGGCGCTAAAAAGTAATGATTTCAGAGGGGAGTATTATGATTCTCCAAATGGATTTTCTTCAGATCAAATTTGTCAGATAGCAAAGTATGCTGGGATTAGTGATAAATTAACATCTTTCGGTATTTTTAACTTTTACCCTGTTGGTCTTCAAAAATCTTCACATCATTTATTAGCTCAAATTTTCTGGTACTTCATAGATGGAGTCTCAATGCGTAAAGGAGATTTTCCAATCGGCAGCAAAAAAGATTATGTCAAATTCTCAGTAAATCTAGACGATTTTAAAGATGAGATTATTTTCTATAAAAGTAATAAGTCTGAAAGATGGTGGATGGAGGTCCCGTATCCTCCTCAAGATCAGGTGAAATATGAAAGACATCATATGATACCATGCGATTACAGTGATTATGAGATGGCGATGAAAAATGAAATTCCAAATTTATGGTGGAAAACCTATCAGAAATTAGGTTAACTAAATCCATTTAATATCCTGTTTTTCAATTGTTAATTTTTAAATCACTTGTTTTATTTTTAACTTAAAATGGTGATTTTCATAATATCGTGGAGATCTATATTTAAATAGATTATATTTTTTTTTCCTTTTTTTAGTTGCAAATTGACTAAATGTAAATAAAATTAACTATTTTAGTCGCCAATTGTGTGGATTTTAAACCGGTTCACACGTGCTATAATTCATAAAAACGAATAAAAAGAATGAATAAAAAAGTACTATTGTTATCTGCTTTTGTGATGCTATCGTTGACTAAAACGTTTGCACAACAAGATAAGTTACTTACTCACTTTATTTATGATAAAATGAGTTTGAATCCTGGTGCAACTGGGATTGAAGTGGATGGTATTTGTGCTACAAGTGTGTATAGGAATCAGTGGGATAGAGTAGACGGAGCGCCAAATTCAGCAGTTTTAAATGTTGAAGCAAATATGAGTAGATTTATGCCTGGAGGACTAGGTATTTCATTTTTTCATGATGCAATCGGTTTTAACAGACAAAATACAGCATTGTTGAATTATTCATATCCTTTGATCAATTCAAACGGAAATAAATTAGGAGTAGGTTTAGGTTTAGGTTTAATGAACTTAGGCATGAGTCCAGTTTGGGTTCCACCGACTACAAATGTTGATAATTCATTGCCTACAGGTTTTTCAGGTAATGGTTTAGATTTTAACTTTGGGGTTTACTATAAGAGTAATTTAGGTTTTTATGCAGGACTTTCTTCAACTCATTTAAATGCAGCAAGATTGAATAATAAGTTGAGTCAAACATCTCAAACATTTGGGGTTAATAGACATTATTATTTAATGGGAGGATATAAAAAAGAGTTGGGTCAAAATGGTGTTGACGTTCAGTTATTAGTTAGAAGTATTTTGTCTCAAACTTCTGTTGATGTTAATGCAAGGTTTATGTACAGACAAATGGGGTATGCAGGGTTATCATTTAGAAATGCTGATGCTTTATCTGTAATGTTAGGATACAATATCAAAAGCGGTTTTTTAATCGGTTATGCATATGATTTTACAATAAATAAATTGTCAAGTGTGTCAAAAGGGTCACATGAAATAGTTTTAAAATATTGTCGACCAATTCCGGTTCCGCCAATTGCTATTTCAAGACATCCTAGATGGTTGTAAAAAAATAATTAAAAATAATGTAACCAAATCTATACGATTTGCGTTATAAAGTACAAGGGTAAGGCTGTAATGTTGAAAATACAGGGTTTATTCAAAAAAATATAAAAAGTAATAAGGATGAGAAGACTTTTGTTATTTGGTTTAGTAAGTGTGATATTAGTATCTTGTATGACAAGATCAGGACACTTGACTGGAACGTTGGGAAGACCAATATATATACCGGAGATTCCGTTAGGAATGGTTTATATACCTGCTGGTTCTTACAATATGGGGGAGAATGATCAAGATGTACCATTTTTACATCAGACAAGAGCGAAAACAGTTTCTGTTCAAGCTTTTTACATGGATCAAACTGAGATTTCTAACAATGAATACAGACAATTTGTTGACTGGGTTAGAGATTCAATTGCTCGTGAAAAAATCTATGAGAAGACAGAGGATGATGAAGCTGCTGGAAAATATATAAATTACAAAGATTTATATTTTGATGAAGGTTCATTAGAGTTTGTTGAGTATGACCCATCTGACCGTGCTTTAAATAGAACTTTGTTCGATTTAAATTGGGATAGACAATTAGACTACAGTGATGTAGATTTAATTCCTTTGTTAGCTGATATGTACTATCCTCAGCCAGAAAGATTCTATAAAAGAAGAGAAATTGATACTCGTAAATTAATGTTCAGATATTACTGGATTGATTATGTTGAAGCGGCTAAAAGAGGTCGTATAAACATCTCTCCAAACGGATATGACAATCAAGGTAATAAATTGGTTGAAGAGCATAGAACTTTAGAGACTCCTCCTCATCCATTTACAGGAGAACCTCAAGGTCAAGATAAAGATTTAGGTTTCTTCAATAAAAAAGGTCAAAATAATGCAATTAGAGGTCATGAAAATCGTCAAAGATTTATCATAGATGAGAAAATCAATGTATATCCAGATACTTTATGTTGGGTTCGTGATTTTACATATTCATTCCATGATCCAATGACTCAAATGTATTTCTGGCACCCAGCTTATGATTCTTATCCTGTTGTTGGTGTAACATGGGTTCAAGCAAAAGCATTCTCAGTTTGGAGAACACAATTGTTGAACAATTGGTTAGTGAGTATGGGTGATTTATTTGTAAATGACTTCAGACTACCTACAGAGGCAGAGTGGGAAAGAGCTTCAAGAGGTGATTTAGCATTGTCTCCATATCCATGGGGTGGACCTTACATTAGAAATGAGTCTGGATGTTTCTTAGGAAACTTTAAACCGATGAGAGGAAGATATTTTGAAGATGGAGGTTTCCATACAGTGAAAGTATACTCTTATAATCCTAATGGATGGGGATTATATTGTATGGCTGGAAATGTTGCTGAATGGTGTGAAACTGCTTATGATGAATCAATGAACGAGTTTTCTCATGATTTGAATACTGATTACAGATACAATGCAATGGATTGGGATCCACCATCAATGAAACGTAAAGTATTAAGAGGTGGTTCTTGGAAAGATATAGGTTATTACCTACAAAATTCAACTAGAACTTTTGAATATCAAGATACTGCAAAATCATATATTGGATATAGAAACGTAATGACTCACCTTGGACGTGGAGGTCGTGATTTCACGAAAGAAGGTAACGAAGAGTCACAAAGTGATATTCAATTAAGATAAGATATATTTATTTTAAATAAAAGAAGCTAATATCAAAAGCAATTTAAATTAAACTAAAAGCAAAAAAAACAATTTAAAATTTAAACTAGAAAAGTTATGAGTGCAAGTGGAGGCGGTTTTTTCGCAAGTAAAAAATTTAAGACAGTAATGAAATTCGTCTACGGATGGGGTGGAGCTATTGTAATTGTAGGAGCGATGTTTAAAATTCAGCACTGGCCTGGAGCAACAATCATGTTGATCGGTGGTTTAGGTGTTGAGGCAGTAATCTTTATTTTATCTGCATTTGAACCGTTACACGAAGATCCAAACTGGGAGTTAGTATATCCAGAATTGGCTTTAGGTCATGCAGAAGAATTAGATCATGATGCATTACCAGTTCACGAAAAACCAGCTAAACATGCTGAGCCAGTTGCTACTGCTGCTCCTGTTAATGTTACATCTGGAGTTACTCAAGAATTAGATAAAATGTTAGGTGAAGCAAACATCGATGTTGCTTTATTGACAAGATTAGGTGATGGAATGAGAGCATTAGGCGATAACGCTATGCAATTACAAGAAATCACTACAGCTGCAAACGCAACTAATGATTACGTTTCTAGCTTACAAGCTGCTTCTAGTAAAGTTACTAGTTTATCTGAAGCATACGAAAGAGCATCTGTTTCTATCGCTGGTTTAACTTCTACAACTGCTGAAGGTGAATCATTTGGTGAACAAATCCAAAAAGTTTCTAAAAACTTGGCAGCACTTAATAATGTTTATGAATTACAATTAAAAGGTTCTTCTTCACATTTAGAGGCTACTGAGAAATTCCAAGCACAAGTTACTGAAATGATGAAAAATCTTTCTGAATCTGCTGAGGATACAAAACGTTATAAAGAGAATATGGCTTTATTAACAAGTAACTTAACAGACTTGAATACTGTTTACGGTAACATGTTAAAAGCAATGACAATAACTAAAGGTTAATATTTAGAGTAACTATACGTTGTATTAAAATTACTAAATAATAAACTTAAAATAGATATTAGAAATGGGAGGAGGAAAAGAAACCCCTAGACAGAAGATGGTTGGTTTGATGTACTTGGTGCTTATGGCGCTTTTAGCATTGAACGTTACTAAAGCTGTACTAGATGCATTCGTTGCAATTGAAAAAAACTTACAAGTTGGTACTTTAGCACAATTAGATAGAGGAGATTCTGCTATTTCAGATTTAAAGGAAGCAACTCAGGAAAAAACTAATCCTGAAAAAGTTAAAAAAGTTGAATATTATCTTACGATCACAAAAAAAATTGATGAAGCTTCTGCAAAATTAATTAAGGAAATTGATGATATTAAGATTAGTTGTATGGAAAAAATGGGTGAAATCGTTGTTCCTGCAGACAAAAATGAAGAGGCAATTGTTTGGGTCCCATACAGTGAAAAAGATCCTTGTAGACCTGCAATGTTACACTTAATGGCTGTTCAAGCTAAAGATGGTTATGATGTGCCTATGCATGAGATAATAGGTGAGGATTTAGCTACTGTAACTGGTTCGGGAAAACAATTATGGGATGATTACAACAAATTCAGAGGTGAAATCTGTGAATTAGTAGGAACTTATGCTCCTCCAGGTGGTAAGCCTTACAAATTTAAGACTAGTCCTATAAATAAGTTCAAAGATAATTTTGAATTAGAAAAATTAGTCGATAAAATGATTGATAAAAATGGAGATGGTTATAATAAAAATGATGACCGCGAAGTTTTAAAAGAAATTTATATAAAGTTATCTAAGAACGAATTTGAAGAGCACGAAGAAATGGAAATGCATTGGATTGCTCGTACTTTCGATCACTCTCCAATTGTAGCTGCAATTGCTTCATTGACTGCAATGCAACAAGAAATTTTAGCTGCACGTGCTACAGCATTACAACATATTAAAAGTAGAGTGTCTACTGGTGAATATAGTTTTAACAAAGTTATGGCATTGGCATACGGTCCAGCATCTGTAGCTCAAGGCGAAGATCTTGAAGTTAAAGTTATGATGGCGGCTTTTGACTCTGATAATCAGCCTACTGTTACGTACAATGGTTCTAAAGTTTCTGAAGTTAAAGATGGATACGGGATTGTGAAAACTAAAGCTTCTGCAGGTCCTGAAATGACTTTGAAAGGTACTGTTTCTATAAAGAAAAAGACAGGTGAACCAAAAACTGAACCATGGGAGTGTAAAGTAGTTATTATCAAACCTCAAGGTACTGTCTCTTTACCTGATATGAATGTTGTATATAGAGGATATCCTAATAGAATTGTTGGTGTTGCTTCTGGTTATGAAGAAACTATTTTAAGTGGTTCTAATATTCAATTATCTAAAAAAGGTAATGAATACATTGGTTCTCCAGGTACTGGAAGAGAATGTTTTATTACTGTTTCTGGTAAGAACAAATCAAATAACAAAACAGTGCAATTAGGTAAATACCCATTTAGAGTTTCTGGATTACCTTCTCCAGCTGCTTATTTAGGATCTTTGGGTACAGGTGCTACAACTAGTAAATCTGCAGTTGCTGCGATGACTAGATTATTTGCTAAATATCCACCAGAAATCCCTTTAAAAGCTGAATTTAATGTTGATACATGGGAGATTTCAGTAACAGGTGCACCTAGACCAATTTCTGGTAAAGGACAAGCATTATCTCCTGAAGCATTAAGTTTGTTGAAGCAAGCAAAACCAGGAGCGAAAGTTTCTATTTCTGTTAAGTACAGAGGTATGGGATCTTCAGGATTTACAGCTTGTATAATTAATGTTCAATAATTAATTTGAATTATGAAAAGTCTATTTTTTACAGCTCTTTTAGTTCTTGGGACGGGAACTTTAGTAGCGCAACCAGAGATTAATGGAGGACCAGTTAATGTTCCTGCAGATGGTATCGTTGATGGGGTTTTTATTCAAGAACACATTCCAACAAAACGTATGATTCCTTACGAATTTGTAAGAGAGGCAGATGTTATTTGGAGTAAGAGAGTATGGCAAACAATAGACATGCGTGAGAAAATGAATCATCCGATGTATTTTCCATTTGATGAATATGATGCTGAAAATAACTGGGTTAAAAACTCTTCTAGATGGAGTTTATGGACAGTTTTAAAAACTCATATTTTAAATGGTGATATTCGTGTTTTTTCTCCTGATAATCCAGCTGATTATACGATTAAAGATGGTGATCAATTGAAATATCCAATTGATCCGGAACCAGGTATGAACTTTTACACTGATAGTGTCTACAGAGATAAATTATTTTATTTCTTCGGAAATTTAGGTGCTCAGTCTACTCAACCATTATCTAATATTTATGGTGAAGATAGTACAGTTACTAAAATGGATGAATCTGGAAATCCTTATGAAGATAAAGTTTATCCTCCTAGAGATACATCTTGGTTTAAAACGATTGATGTAATTCAATATAGAGTAAAAGAAGATTGGTTTTTTGATAAAGAAAGATCTGTATTAGATGTTCGTATTTTAGCAATTGCACCAGTTGTTTATTCTAAAGATGAGCAAGGACAAATTCAAGGGATGAAAGAACTTTTCTGGTTGTATTTTCCTCACTGTAGATTTGTTTTAAACAACTATTTTGTTTACAACGATAAAAATGATGCTCAATGGATGAGTTTTGATGATTTATTCTGGAAACGTCGTTTTACAAGTGTTATGTACAAGGAAAGTAATGTTTTTGATCGTAAGATGGAAGCTTACAAAACAGGAGTAGATGCTCTTTTTGAAGCTGAAAAAGTGAAAGAAGAAATCAGAACTATCGAACATGATGTTTGGACTTTCTAATTCAAATTATACAATATTTAAAAACGTCTTCAATTAATTTTGAAGACGTTTTTTTTGTTCTTTTTGTCTAGTCCTGAAATAGCGTTACACATAATTAACGTTATGAAAGAAAAGCTTAAAACATTTATCAAAAACTTACTCAGACAGACTATTCCTTGTCTTTTAAGCATCCAGGTAGTTTGAAAGATTCAACGAAGTGAATTGTCAACGACAAGAGCTTTTAAAGAGTTTGGAATTTAATCTCGCTCGACAGTTGTTGGCTGGTTAAGAAAATATGGTAAATTTGATTGGGAATCACAAACTCCATCGAATATGTCAAAAACTCCAGAGCAACGATTATTGGAACTTGAACAAGTAGTTTTTTGTTAACAAAACAAAAATCATTTCTAGAAAAACAATTTGAATTTTCTGATAAAAATTCGATCATATTTGACATTATGATTGTTTTAGCTCAAAAGGAGTAGAATATTCCAATGCTTAAAACTTCCTTACCCGATCAATCGTTGTCTTCAGACAAGAACAAAAAGAAAGCCTATGGTACCTGTAGATTGCTGCGGGGGAAATTAGTCAGGTTTATTATCGTTCAATAAAGTCAAATAAAAGGCGAAGAGAATTTTTAGTTCAAGTTATTGAAATAGTATAATACATATTCGTAAAATGTCGCCTAAAATATATACTAGAAAATTATATCATATGATGTCAAATAATCTTAAAACACTTGGTGTTGGAGGTGATATGTTATTCCGTATTTTAAAAGCTAATCATATGCATATAGAGCCAAAAAGAAGTTATCATATCACAACGAATTCACATCATAGATTTAAAAAGCATAAAAATCTTATAGAAGAAATTACTTCCTCTGAGCCAGAATAAATCTGGGTATCTGATATAACTTATATTGGACATTGAAAAAATCCGATGTGTTTAGCTTTAGTTACAGATGCTTATTCTAAAAAAATAGTTGGGTATGATGTGTCTAATTCATTAAATACTGAAGGTTCATTAATAGCAATGAAAATGGCTAATAAATCAAGATTATATAAAGAAAACATTCTAATTCATCATTCAGATAGATGACTTCAATACTGTACTCATGAATATCAAAACTTATTACTAAAAACAAGGTTAGATGTAGTATGACAGAAACTTATGATCCTTATGCAAACGCTATAGCAGAAAGAATTAATGGTATATTAAAACAAGAATTTATTGGAGAGAATATAAATCTTGAAATAAATATCATGAAGGACTTAATTAAAAATAGTGTTGAAATTTACAATGATATAAGACCGTATTATTCTTGTCAAATGAAAACACTAAAAGTGATGCATAGGCGAAATAGTATCAAAATTAATACGTATTAAACCAAAAACACCTGCAATTTCGTCTTTGCTGGTATTTAATATTTTTTTTAATTTATATCTGTATTGACTATTTAGAACTAGACAATATTTTTTTAGGATTTATAGTGCAAAAAAAAACGGATCGTTAAGCGATCCGTTTTTTTATATCTTATATTCTTTTACATTACAACTATTTTTTTTGTTGTTGTAAAGTTTCCTGATCTTACTTCTAAGAAATAACAAGATGAAGACAATTCAGATGTAATATTCAATTTTTGATTAACATCTGTATTTGTTGCTTCAATTGTTTCACTGTGAACTACTTTCCCTTGAATGTCTCTTAATACGAAAGTAACAGCATCATCATTTGAATGATACATTACGTTAATTGCTTGATTACTTTTAGTAGGGTTTGGATATACCTCTAATTCAATATTATTAGCTTCATTAGCAAATAAACCTAAAGTACCAGCAACATTGAAGTTGTCTAAGTAAAAGTTGTTTGCAAAGTCAGATGCTGTAAATTCTATTTTGAATCTTGTTTGTTTATCGTTAACACCTGTTGCATATGTAAATGAATAATTTTTCCATTGAGATGAAGATGTTGGAGTAAATTCATTACCTCCTGCAGTACCAGCTGTAAGTAATTCTGAAGTTGTTAATGTTTTCCTTAATGTCCATGTTGCTCCACAATCTTTTGAAGCATAGATTTTTACTTTTTCAGTAATGTCTGTTGAAGCAGCAGCATTTGTTGCGTATGCATAATCAAAAGATACTGTAACATTAGAAGTGTTAGATAAATCATATGAACTAGAAATTAAATTATCTTTACTTCCACCTAATCTATTATAATAATACCAATCTTCAGTATATGCTAAAGCCATACTTGTGTTTTTGTAGTTATTTAATTTGTAACAAGTGCTACTGTTTTTTCCAACACCTGACAATTTAGAGAATCTAGCCCAATTATTTTCAGGATTTTCTACTAAAAAATAAGATTGACTTGTTTCAAAATTATCATTTTTTGGACCTATAAAATCAGGCCAAGTTGGTGATACATAAATATACTCGTTTTCAACAATTTCGTCTGTACCATTCGAGTTTGTAACAGATAAAGTTACTTTTTTGAATCCAGGAGTATCATATTGAACTGATTGTGTAGCAGAGGTAGAGGTTGAAGGTGTTCCTCCTTCAAATGTCCATGTTCTTGAAGTAACAATTGCATTTGAAGAGTTATCAGTAAAAAGTACATCTGAACCTTGACACACCAATTTTTTGTCTGACTTAAAAGAAGCAATAGGAGTACAAATTGGAGCTGAAGTTAAATCAATTCCTGTTAAAGCATGTGTTTCAGGAGTGATTAAGTTTGATCTATTTGCTGTAATATTTGTAATTGCATCTCTCATTCTTGCTACTTGATCTCTAGTAAACATTTTAGAGCAATATGAATAGTCCATGTAATTTTGAACGTTTTCTATAACTCCTGGCACACAAACTGCCATGTTTATATTACATGATAAATTAGATCCTTTTGTAATAGGAGTATCTTCAACACCATCATCACCACAGTTTACACCTGGGTCATTAGTGCTTCCCCAAGGATGTGATAAATTCATCCAGTGTCCAATTTCATGAGTCAATGCTCTTGAATTATATTCTGAACCTGTTCCAATTCTACCTATGTAATCATTTAAAATAATTATCCCATCTGCATAAAAACGTTCTAAATCAACATCTAAAGGATAGAATGCATAACCAGCAGTACCTTCAGATCCTATAGTGTTTACTACCCAGACATTTAAATATCTTGATCGATCCCATTGATTTTCTTTTGAGTAGTCATCACCTCCATTTGTGTTGTGAGTATAGATGTGATCAATACCATTTGTACAGTTTCCCCATGGATCTTTTGTAGCTAATCGGAATTCTATATGAGAATCAGCTTTAACAGTATCAAATGCAGGAACAATAGCAGCTGTATCGGCATTTAACATTCTGAAATCTCTATTCAAAACTGCTACTTGGTCAATAACTTGAGCATCTGAAATATTTTCAGCTCCATTTTCATGTAAAATGTGAAAAACAATTGGAATTATGTACAAAGTTGTATCAACAGTTCCTGTTTTTTGATTTAATCTTTGTCTTGTTAATTCATTTTCATGAGCAATTTTTTTCTCAAGATCAGGGTTTTGTTTGTATAATTCTTTTAATTGATGATTTAAACCACAACTAAAATGCTTGTCTTCTTGTGCAAAAGTTTGCATCGAAAGAATTGACAATGAGGATACTAGTAAGCAAGTAAAAATTTTATTCATATCGTGTAATTATCTATAAAAACATTTTCAATTTCCCAAAGTTATAAAAAAATCTTATTACATTGCAATTTGTTAAAATCTATTGATTTAAGTGTGTAAAATTTTATTTTAAATGTCAATTTTCTGAATTCAAATGAATATTTTTTAAATTCTATTTAAATTTTTCAGATCAAGTACAAAGTCAATGTTGTTTTCAATGTAATTACCAATAACAATTACATTTACTCCAGAATTCTTGTATTCACTTATTGTTTCAAATTTTCTAATACCACCTCCAACTATTATTGGAACATTTAATTTTTCAACACTTTTAATCATTTCAAGTGGAATATTTTTTTTTGCACCACTTCCAGCATCAAAATATATAATTTGCTTCCCTTGAAGAACTCCAGCTATTGCAGTTTTTGTGGCGATTGACGTTTGATCTCTTGGTATTGGGGTGGTTTGACTTACGTAAGCAACGCTTGATTTATTTCCTCCATCAATTAATATGTAACCAGTTGGAATAACTTCTATATCCATTTCATAAAGTTCATTAGCAGATTCTACATGTTGTCCGATTAAATAATCAGGGTTTCTTCCAGAAATTAGGCTTAAATATAAAATAGCATCTGCTTCATCAGAAATTTGCTGGGATGATCCCGGAAAAATAATTACGGGTATTTTTGTATTTCGTTTAAATATTGAAATTGTTTTTTCAAAATCTGATTTTGTAACAGTGCTACCTCCAATGAAAAAATAATCAATTTCAGCAATTTCAGCATTTTTAATTAAAAGCAAAAGTTCATTTTCTTTATTTGACTTTTCAGGGTCTATTAAAATTGCAATTTGACCTCTTCTAGATCTAAATTGATTTAATATATTAATATGATTTTTCACAAGGACCAGAATTTATTGAAATTATTAATTCGTTGCTTTCAAAGATACTCAATTCAGTTATTAAATTATGGTCTGAATTTATTATTTTCCCGATCCATATTTCTTCTTTTGATTTAGATAATTGTAGTTGTGTTTTGAAATCAATTTCTTTTCTTCCTGCAAGTTTGTATAAGGCTTCTTTTGCTGACCAGATTTTTGTAGACTCTAATTTCGAATCACAATTGAAAATACTCTTTTCTGTATCTGAAATAAATTTGTGTTGAATTTTATCAATTTGTGGTCGCTCATATTCTAAATCAAATCCAATTTCATGATTTTCGTTTAAAGCAATTCCAACACAGTTTTTTGTATGACTAATTGAAATATAACCTTCATTTTCTATGAATGGTGCACCGTGATTTTTGTAATGTATATGTTGATGCCCAAAAATTTCATGTCTTAAAATTCGTGTTGCAACAAATTCTTGTTTTCTATTTTCGTGTTTTATTTCAAAATATCTTTCTTTTTCAATTTCAGATAAATGATCTAGGTAAGAAGACGTTTCAAAATTTTCAAACCACATTAAGTGTATTGTTGAATTATTGATTTGTATATTTTTTCTATTGAATACCATCTTACTTTATGTTTTTACAAAATAAATAAAATTTTCAACATATTTTAGACATGTATAAAAACTTAAAATTTGTATTTAAAATTAAATCTTTTATTAATTCTGATTTTCTATTTTTGTTAATGAAAGTTAAAAAGATTTTTAATTTATTTAAAAAATGTAGCACCATATGAATTTGATTTTATCTATCTTTACGACCTTTCACGCTAATAATAGTTTAAAAAATAAACTGTACTTATGAAACAAAAACTTACGTTATTGATGCTAAGTCTCTTTATGACAGTGGCTTATAGTTTCTCCCAGGGTGGACTTGGAACTATAAAAGGTACTGTAAAAGATGAGACTTCTAAAGAACCAATTCCGTTTTGTAAAATTTCGATTATTCAAAATGGAACCATCAAAGGGAATGCTGAAACCGATTTTGATGGAAAATTTCAAATTAACTCATTAGAGCCAGGGACATATGATGTTGAGGTTCGAAATGAATCTGAAGGTTATCAGGCCTCTTCACTTACAGGTGTTAGAGTATCAGCAAATCAAATTACTTTCTTAGATAACATGGCTTTAGGCAAACCTAAAGTTGGTGAAATTGAAGAGGTTAAAATTGTAGCTTACAAAGTACCTTTGATTAACAAAGATGGTGGTGCTTCTGGTGCAACTATTACTAGGGAAGATATCTCTAGAATGCCTATTCGTTCAGCTACTGCTGTTGCTGGTATGGTTGGAGGTGTAAATGTCAGTGAAACTGGTGAAATGAGTGTTCGTGGTTCTAGATCAGATGCTTCTTACATGTTCATTGATGGTATTAAGGTTCGAGGATCTTCAAATTTACCTAAATCAGCTATAGAAGAGGTTTCTGTAATTACAGGTGGTGTACCTGCGAATTATGGAGATGTTACAGGTGGTGTTATATCTGTGACAACTAGAGGTCCATCAGCAAAATTCTTTGGTAGTGCTGAGGTTGTTTCTTCTGGTTTCTATATTAAAGGTAAAGATGCAAATGGTTATGATGGTAAATCTATTGGATTAGATAAGTATGGTTATAACTTATTTGAAGGTATGTTATCTGGACCATTATTGATGAAAAAAGATTCAACTGGTAAAAAAACAAAACCATTATTAGGATTTTTAGTTTCAGCTAACTACACAGATCAATTAGATTCTAGACCTGTTTTTGGAGGTTTGTATAGAATTAAGAAAGATGTTAGAGAACAGATATTAGCTAATCCTTTACGTCCAAATGCTTCAGGTACTGGTACGTATTATAATGTTAATTTCTTGAAACTTTCTGATTTCGAAAAAACTCCTTACAGAATGAATGTAAGAACAAGTACTTTGTCAGGACAAGCTAAATTAGACGTTAAGACTGGACCAAATGTTAATATTTCATTTGGTGGTTCTATGAACTACAATAGAGGAACTTCAGGTTCTGGTGGTTTTATGAATACTAGTAACTTGATGAACTTTAATAATTATGGTAAAACACAATCTTTAGATTGGAGAGTTTTTGGTCGTATTACTCAACGTTTTTCAAATGACAAAGAAGGAAGTAGTAGTAAAATTAAAAATGCGTTCTATACTTTAATGGTTGATTATTCTCAATCAAACAATAGTTCATATGATGAGAATTTTAAATACAATATTTTCGGATATGGTCATGTAGGTCAATATGACATTAGTGCTAGACCAAGTTACGCTTGGGATGCTAAAAAATTGGCTTATGTTCAAAATGGTAGAGAAGAATACAATGTTGATTTTACTCCTTCAACAACAAATTCTGATTTGGCATCTGTTACATCTCAGTATTATAAAATTTATGAAAACAGCCCTTTTGGACATTATCAAAATTTAACTCAAATTAATGCTGGTAATGCCTTAAGAAATGGAGATACTCCTCAAGATGTATATGGTATCTGGAGTAACATGGGGACTCCTTATAATGGTTTCTTTAAGCAGCAACTAAATCAATTCCGTTTGACTGGTTCTGGTTCTGTTAATATTGGAGATCATTCTATTACCTTAGGTTTTGAATTTGAGCAACGAGTTGATAGATCATGGGGTAGTGGTGATAAAGGACCTATTGATTTATGGGCTACAGCTCGTTTGATGCAAAACTCACATATCAAAGAATTAGACAAAAACAATGCTACAATCGTTGAAAATGGAAATTTAAAATACATTAATTATGCACAATTAAACTCAGGTTATGCTTCAACAAATGATGGTGTTTTTGGAGGTGCGTTAAATGGAGATAACCAATCTTTCTTTGATTATAACGTTCGTAAAAAATTAGGTTTAAATCCAGGTGGAAATGATTTCATTAACATTGATGCAATGGATCCTTCTCAATTATCAGTTGATATGTTCTCAGCAGATGAGCTTTTGAATTCTGGTAATTCTTATGTTTCATATTATGGATATGATTACACTGGGAAAAAAGTTAGAGGTGCTACTAACATTAAAGATTATTTTACTGCTTTTGATGAGAATGGTAACTATAAAAGAAATGTTGGTGCTTTCCAACCGACTTATATGTCAGGTTATGTAATGGATAAATTTGCATTCAATGATTTAATTTTCAACGTTGGTCTTCGTGTTGACGTTTTTGATGCGAATCAATCTGTTTTAAAAGATCCATACTTATTATATGAAGCTAAAGATGTTAAAACAGTAAAAGAGGAATTGGTAAATGATCCTTCTAAAACTTGGATTAATAATGTACCAACTTCTATGGATGATGATTATATTGTTTATGTAAATGATATTAATAATCCGACTGCTATTACTGGATATAGAAATGGAAATACTTGGTATGATGCAAGTGGTAATGAGGTTACTGATTCTAAATTAGTAAGAGGTGCAAATGGTATCCAACCTTATTTAACTGATGAGTCAAAATCTTTAAATGCTAAAAATCAATTAAACGGTTCTGCTTTTGAAGATTATAAAGCAAAAGTTTATTTAATGCCTCGTATTGCATTTTCTTTCCCAATATCTGATGAAGCATCTTTCTTTGCTCACTATGATATCTTGACTCAAAGACCGATGTCTAATTTTAGAATGGATCCATATTCTTACCAATTTATAAATCAAAGAACTGGTGCGATAATTAACAATCCAAACTTGAAAGCTTCTCAAACAATCGATTACGAGATTGGTTTCCAACAGGTATTGTCTAAATCTTCATCTTTGAAAGTTTCTGCATTCTACAGAGAGCAAAGAAACAATATTCAGATGGTTAACGTTTTTGATGCTTACCCTGCAACTTACAAAACATATGGAAATAGAGATTTTGGAACTGTTAAAGGTTTAACTGTTGCATATGACTTAAGAAAAACTGGTAATATACGTATGACTTTAGCTTATACATTACAATTTGCTGATGGAACTGGTTCTGATAATACATCAGCAAGTGGTTTAATTCAAGCAGGTTTACCAAATTTAAGAGCTATTTTCCCATATAACTTTGATCAAAGACATGCTTTTGCATTAAACTTAGATTATAGATATGGTGAAGGAAAAGATTACAACGGACCAGTTGTTAAAGGAATTAATATTCTTGAAAACACAGGTTTAAATTTAGTTTCTAATATTTATTCTGGTTCTCCTTATTCAACTCAAGTTGCTATTACTAATGAAGGACTTATGAGTCCTCAAGCTTCATCTTTAGAAGGTACTACAAATGGTTCTCGTTTACCTTGGCAGTATCGTTTAGATCTTCAATTAGATAGAACAATTAACTTGACTTTTGGTAAAGATGATAAAAAGAAAGAAGCTTTCTTAAATGTTTATGTTCGTGTTACAAATTTATTAAGTCAGAAAAATTTCTTGAGTGTATACAGAGCGACGGGTAACTGGAATGATGATGGATATTTAGCTGCTGCTGAAAGTCAATCTTCAATTCAAAATCAATTGGATGAACAATCTTTTAGAGATTATTATACAATGAAAATTCAAGATCCTTATAATATTAGTTCTCCTAGAACAATTCGTTTAGGGGTTAAATTTGATTTTTAATTCTTAATAACTTAGATTATGAAAAGTAAATTATTAATTTTTGCACTTTGCATATCGACTATATGGTCGAACAGTGTTTTCTCTTATATTGGAGAAGGTGTTTCGTCTGGTTTGCAGCAGGTGAAACCAAAGCCAGGAAATGTTCAGAAGTCGGCTCAATGTGCTCCAGCTACTCAAAAGTATTTTATGAAGTTTAACGACGTAAATGCTTTAATTGAGAATGGTGGGAGTATGTTTCAAAATCGTCAAGCAAGAGCTGCTGGTTACGAGGTTCCAAAGGGGAGTAATCGTTTTGCGATTTATTCTGGCTCACTTTGGATGGGAGGTACTGATGTAAATAACCAATTAAAATTAGCTGCCTTAACTTTTAGAGAAGGTAATGATTTTTGGCCTGGTCCATTAGGTACTTTAACAGCTGGTAGTGGTGATTATGATCCAAGATCTGTTGTTGGAACAACTGTTATTAGAGAATATGGTGGTGCTACAATTACACCAGAACAATGTTTGGCATATGATAAATTTGATACGATTACAAAAGCGTTAGTTATTAAATTTAATAACTGGTGGGAATGTAATAATCAAGGTGCTGGTGTTCCTGTTCGTGATCCAATTGAATGTGCTGAAATCAATAATAATCCTTTGTCTTCTATCGAATGGTTACAAATTAAAAATTGGCCAGCTATTGGTGATGCTTCTCTAGGTGAAGATCATTATATCGCTCCATTTTACGATAGAGATGGTGATACGTATTACGAGCCTGTAGAACACGGTGATTATCCATGGTACGATGATATCGTTTCTGGAAGAGATGATATTATCTGTGGTGCTGATAGAAGAATTTCTTTATATGGAGATGCTACTTTATGGTGGATTTTCAATGATAAAGGAAATATTCATACTGAAACTCAAGGTGACCCAATAGGAATGGAGATTAGAGCTCAAGCTTTTACATTCTCTACAAGTGATGAAGTAAATAGAATGACTTTCTTTAATTATGAGTTAATTAATAGAGGAACAACAACACTTTATAATACTTACTTTTCTCAATTCTTAGATCCTGATGTTGGTCTTTATAGTGATGATTATATAGGGTGTGATGTTAGTCGTGGTTTAGGTTATGCTTATAATGGTGATGATTACGATGAAGATGGTTCAGGTAAATTTGGTTACGGTGAAAATCCTCCAGCAATTGGTGTAGATTTCTTCGAAGGCCCATACTTAGATGCTGATGGTATAGATAACAAAATTTACAATTCTCCAGATGCAGATCATGCAAACGGTGATACTGCTGCTAATTATCCCTACATTGTGTATAGTTCAACTGCCGTATCTGATGCTATAGCAAATAATGGTATCGTTTATAAGGGAATTGGTATCGGTTATTCTGATAATGTGATTGATAATGAGCGTTTTGGTATGAGAAGATTTTCTTATTTCACTAACGGTGCAAATTTCCCATTTAGAGATCCAGTATCAGCTTCACAGTATTATAATTTTATGAAAGGTAATTGGGCGAACGGTGTAGCAATGACTTATGGTGCATCAGGTCAAGCTCCTTCAGGAACGGCTACTTCATATATTTTTCCTGATGATTCTGATCCATTAGGATGGGCTACACAAGGTGCTATTGTAAACGATCAATGGTCTGAAAAATCAGCAGGAACTGACCCCGATGATAGGCGTTTTGTTCAATCAGCAGGTCCTTTTACATTAAAGCCAGGTGCATTCAATAACATTACTGTTGGTATTGTTTATGGTAGAGGTAATGAAGGTTCAGCATATGCTTCGGTTAATGCTTTAAAAAGAGCAGATACAAAAGCACAAGCATTATTTGATAATTGTTTTAAAATTTTAGATCCACCGATGGCCCCAAAATTAACGATTCAAGAGTTGGAAAATGGTTTAGTGTTAATGTTAGATAATCCATCTTCTTCAAATAACTATAAAGAAAAATATAGTGAAGTTGATAAAATCAACATTACAATGGATACATTAAATGATGGTACAGTTGTAACAGATGAAATGAAAACTTACGTTTTTGAAGGATACATGATTTATCAGTTAAAAAATGAGTCTTCATCAGCTGCTGATATTGGTAATGAAGATAAAGCTCGTTTGGTTGCACAATGCGATATTCAAAATGGTGTTTCTAAATTAATTAATTTTGAGTATGATGAAGGTTTAGGTTTTGATAATCCTAAATTGAAAGTAAACGGATCAAATACTGGAATTAAACATTCTTTTAAATTGACAAAAGATGCTTTTGCTAGTGGAACAAATACTTTGGTAAATAATAAAACTTATTACTATGTGGCTGTTGCTTATGCTTACAACCAATATAAGAAATATGATCCAAATGATGCTCTTTTATTAGATGGTCAAAAAATTCCTTTCATTTCTTCTCGTCTTGGATTTAATGGTGTTCAAATTAAACCAGTAAGTGCTGTTCCTCATAACCCAACTTTGGAAGCAGATGGTACACAAGTATTTGCTGATTATGGTGATTCACCTTTAATTACTCGTTTAGATGGAACAGGTAACGGAAATCGTAATTTAGAATTAACTCAAGATTCTAAAGATAAAATCGTTCAGTTAGGATTTTTAGATAAACCAGTGTACGAAAATCAAGGTGGTCCAATAAATGTTAAAGTTATTGATCCTTTAAATGTAGCTGATGGTTATTTTGAATTAAAATTCAGAGACTATGTTGCCCCTCAATCTGGCGGTACAAATTTAAATGGTGCTGACACAGCAAGTTGGACAATTTATAGATACGATTTTGAAGGTGGTTCTTTAATTGATTCAGTTAATTCATCAATTAAAATTACAGAAAGTAATGAGCAATTAATTCCTCAATGGGGAGTTTCAGTTGAGATTAAACAAGAGAAATATACTGGAGCGACTACAAATTTATTATATACTACACCTATAACTTCTAGTGTAACATTTGCAGATTCATCTACACGATGGATGTACGGTGTTCCTGATGACGGTGCATTCTATCCAACAAACTGGATTAGAACTGGAGCATATGATGCACCAGTGGCTGATTCAAGTGTAGCCTTACTTTATAGAAACCCATGGTGTTATAAAGATGAAGGTCCAGTTGATCTTGATCGTAAATATGCAAAAATGGCTGGAGGAGCAGTTGCACCTCATAGATTAACAGGATATCAGTGTGATTATATGCCTTTAGCATATTACAACATGCCAATTACAGCTACAAATCCAATTCCAAATCCAACTAACTCTAGAACAAATAGTACTATTGCCGCTTTACCAAGTATAGATATCGTTTTAACAAATGATAAGTCAAAATGGACAAGATGTCCAGTGTTTGAATTAGGTAGAGACGTTAATTTAACTGTTGGAGGAGCTAAAGCAGGAGCACTTAGAAAAAGTAGTAGCGTTAATAAAGAAGGTGTTGCTGATGGATCAGGAACAGGTATGGGTTGGTTCCCTGGATATGCAATTGATATTGAAACAGGAGCTAGATTGTACATGGCATTTGGTGAGAATTCATTCTTAGCTCAAGATAATGGTGCAGATATGGTTTGGAATCCTACTGCTAATTTTGCTGACAACAGCGGTAATCCTATATTCGGTGGTCAACATGCTGTTTACATTTACAGCTACAAACAATTAGAGATTAACAAAACTTCTTCTATTTATTATAATTTAGGTGCTTACAATGAAACAAACAATGAAGTTTATAATTTGATGACTCAAATTGAAGCAGGTAATAATGCTGGATTAAAACGTAGTTTATACAGTTCTTTAACTTGGGTTGCTAATCCAGTATTAACTCCGGGTCAAAAATTGTTAGCATGTGATGTTACAATCAAATTAAGAGTTAACAAAGAATACAAAAACTTTAACGCTACAGGTAAAAATGGTGGTAAACCAATGTATTCTTGGAACACAAATACAATGTCAACTAAAAGAGGTGTTTCTGACGCTTTAGCTGACGGATTAAAATTAATCAATGTTGTTCCTAATCCTTACTATGCTTATTCTGAGTACGAAAGAAACAGAGTTGATACACGTGTTAAAATCACAAATTTACCTGAAAGATGTACTGTAAGAATTTACAGTGTTAATGGTAAATTGATGAGGACATTCAAAAAAGATAGTGAAATCACTTCAATTGATTGGGATTTAAATAATCAAATTGGTGTTGCTGTTTCAAGTGGTGTTTATTTAATACATGTTGAAGTACCAGGAGTTGGAGAAAGAGTTATTAAATTCTTCGGTGGTATGAGACAAGTTGATTTACATGGTATTTAATAGTTGATATAAAATTTATAATAATGAAAAATTCAATTATAACAAAATCTTTAATTTTCGGAACATTGCTTACTAGTTTAGTAGCAATGGCCGGAAATGAAGACAGATCTGGTTCTGCAGGTGCTCCAAGTTTATTGGTTAATCCTTGGTCTAGAAGTAGTGCGATGGGTGATGCAGGTGTTGCGAATACAAATGGATTAGAAGCAACTTTTACAAATATTGCTGGTTTAGCTTTTACAGATAAAACACAATTAAAATTCAATTATACAAATTGGATGGGGAGTGCTAACATTGCATTCAATTCTGCTGGTTTTGCTCAACGTATCTCAGATAATACTGTTATCGCTGTAAGTATTCAATCAATGAACTTCGGTGATATTGATATTACAACTGTAGCAAACCCTGAAGGAGGTATTGGTACTTTCTCACCAAGAATTAATGTTTTTAATGTTGGTTTTGCTCGTTCGTTTTCAAGTTCGATTCATGCTGGTGTAAACATGAAAGTTATTTCTGAAAGTATTTCAAATTTGAAATCAACAGGTGTTGCTTTTGATGCTGGTATCCGATACGTAACTGGAGAGAAAGATCATATTAAATTTGGTATTACATTGAAAAATGTTGGACCGACTATGAAATTTAAAGGTGATGGTATTGGTAAACAAGCTACAATTGAAAATACAGATCAAACAACTTCTTTACAACAAAGAGTTCAAAATTTTGAATTACCATCTTTGTTGAATATTGGAGCATCATATGATTTCATTTTCAATGAAAACACTAAATTAATAGCTGCTGGTTCTTACACAGCTAATTCATTCTCATATGATCAATATAGAGCAGGTTTAGATTTCGTAATGGCTAAAGAGAAAATAGCATTTAATGTTAAAGCTGGATATGTTTATGAGAAATATCTTTTTTCTTCAGTTAACAGATCAAATGCTTTGATTGGACCAAGTGCAGGTTTTTCAGTTGATGCATTAGTAGGTAAAAACAAAAGTGCTTTGGGTCTTGAATATTGCGCACGTTTTGCTGGAATATTTGGTGTTATCCATACTTTTGGAACAACAATTAGTATTAAATAAAAAGAATTTTATATCTTTGTTAGAGCAAGAGAGTCCCTATGGGCTCTCTTGTTTTTGTTTACTTAAACCGTAATGATAATGTCACAAATTACATATTATACTGAAGATGGATTAGCGAGGTTGAAAAAAGAACTTCATGAAATGAAAACAGTTCAACGACCATCTATTTCTAATCAAATTGCTGAAGCTAGAGATAAAGGAGATTTATCTGAAAATGCTGAATATGATGCAGCAAAAGAAGCTCAAGGATTGTTGGAAATGAAAATTTCAAAATTGGAATTAATTATTTCTAATGCTCGAATTATCGATGAATCTACAATTGATACTTCAAAAGTTTTTATTTTATCTAAAGTGAAAATAAAAAATGTTTCATCAGGTATGGAGGTCGAATATACTTTAGTTGCAGAAAATGAGGCTGATTTAAAAGCTAAGAAAATTTCAATGGATTCACCAATTGGTAAAGGTCTATTGGGTAAATCAAAAGGTGATATTGCGGAAATTCAAACACCAAATGGTATAATTAATTTTGAAATTTTGGAAATTAGTAGATAATGAGTTCAATTTTTTCTAAAATAATCAATGGTGAAATACCATGTCATAAAATAGCTGAAGATGATAAACATTTGGCTTTTTTGGATATTACTCCACTTGCTAAAGGTCATACATTAGTTATTCCTAAAATTGAAACTGATTATGTTTTTGATATGGCGGATACTGATTTGGCTGATTTGATTGTTTTCTCAAAAAAAGTTGCTTTATTGATTAAAGAAGCTATTCCATGTAAAAAGGTCGGAGTTTCAATCATTGGTCTTGAAGTACCCCATGCACATGTTCATTTGATACCGATGAATTCTATCTCAGATATGAATTTTTCAGGTCCAAAGCTTCAAGTTTCTAATGATGAATTAGCAGAAATTTCTTCATTAATACGTAAATCATAAAGCTTTTAGCATGAAATTATTGCGTTTTTTGTTTTTTACTTTAATTTTAGTGAGTAGCTTTTCATTAACTGCTCAAACTAAAAAGTCTGATTCATTAAGTATTTTATTTATTGGGAATAGCTTTACCCACATGAATGATATGCCTTCTATATTTAGTAAAATTGCGGTGTCAAAAGGTAAAGCGATTCATGTTGAGAAAAATACTCAAGCAGGAGCATCTTTCAGAGTTCATACTACTCGTATGGATATGTTTGCTAAAATAAATAGTAGAAAATGGGATTACATTGTTCTCCAAGGCTATAGTCGTGAATTAAGTCATCCGAAAGAATATATTGATACTGCTACAATTCCATATATTAATCAAATCATTGATACGATTCGTTTAAATAATGCCTGTACAAATTTATATTTTTACAATACATGGGGATATAAAAAAGGATTTTCAGAAAGAGATGATATTAATTCTTATGAAAAAATGCAGGATAGTATAATTAGTGGCTATAAATATATAAGCGATTTTTATAACATTCCAATTGTACCAGTTGGTATGGTGTGGAAAAAAGTGGTTAGCACTCACCCAGATTTAAATTTATATGTTGAAGATGAGGCGCATCCTAATAGATTAGGTTCTTATTTATCAGCTTGTACTTTTTATGCTTCGCTTTTCAATGAATCTCCTGAAGGAGCATTAACATCAACAATTAGCACTGATAATGCCGATATTATACAAAAGGCTGCAGCTGATGTGGTTTTGAAAAATTTTAAAGTTTACAATTTAGATTTAAATACGTCTTCGGTTAAATATTTCAGAACAAAAAATGTGAAATATATGGCTATATGTAAATCTAATTTCCCTAAAGCAAAATCGGTTACTTGGGATTTTGGTAATGGAAAAACATCTAATGAACCTGTTGTTTCATATGAATATCATAAACCAGGGACATATATAATTAAGTTAACTGTAGATGATGAATGCGGTATTCGAACAATTAATCGTAAAGTAACTTATGAAGCTCCCAAAAAGCCTAAAAAGCCTAAAAAATCATCACCAAAAAAGAATCCTACTTCCAAGAAGAAAATATAATAATCTTATTGCAGATTGCAAATTATAGATTACTAATTACAATTAATAAATTTGTAGATTCTTTAGATTTTATTTAGTGAATAGACCTACAATTTTCATTTTTAAATTATCCCAAGCACCAGTAATAAGTTCCCAGTACTTTATCATTAATACGAATGTGGCAATGAATACAATCGCACCTGGTATCGCTTGATAAGGAGTTAATTGATCGGCATATAAATTTTTAAGTCCAACTCCAAAAATCCCTCCGTATAATACAACACAATGTATAACGTAAATTGGTAATGTATTTTGTCCAACTTTTAGGAAAAGAGATTCTTTAATGTGGAAATATTTCTCAATAAACATTAATATTCCTAGTACAATCAATACCTGACCAACCCTTCCGTATAACCATGCGTTACTTACAAAGTCTAAATCATCGTGAAAATGTATTGCTTTAGATATTGAATCAATTGTTCTGAACGCAGTCCATCCAAATAAATTTAGGATTAATCCCATACCAATGAATGTTAAAGGAAACCATGTTTTTTTGACATGTTCTTGATATCTATGAAGTAAAGCGCCAACCATTCCACCATAAAAAGTAAATGCTAACCAAGGTATAATAGGGAACACTGAATGTGGTCCATAAAACATGTTTTGAATAAACATTGGAGCATGCAGAGGGTAAAATGTATTATGTCCCGTTGCTTCTTTTACCTCTACTTCCAAATTCTTTTTATTGAAAGAATGCAGTGTAGCAAGTTGATGTAAATTTGAATGCTTTGTTTTTTCAAAGAATCCTTTTACTTTTTCTAATTTGAAAGTTTCTAATTCTTTTGTATTTAATTGATATAGTAAATATTTTACATCATCATATTCAGTTCTAGTAATTGTATTACTTTCTTTTTTACTGAACGTGTCGACTTTCTCTATCAATACAGTTATGTTTTCTCTATGTTTGAAAAAAGGGTAAAAGCCAAATAAAGTTGTTCCTGCGATGAAGTAATACAATGCTAAATTTCCTTTTTTAATCCATCTAAATAAACCGTAAATTAAAAGCAAGAAAGAAATACCAAAACCAATTGAGTGTAAAACATGAAAAGCAACCATCCAATCAGAAAATTCCCCATGAAAGTAACCCCAAATGTGAATTAAGCTTAATTGAAGTGCATATCCCCAAAAGATCAACTCAAATGAACGTCTAAAACCTCTTGATACACGTTTGTTTTTAAGAAATCCAGCTTCTTTGTTCATTGATAATAAATAAACAAATACTAATCCTGTAACTGTAAAAAACATTGGCGCCGTAAAACCTCTAACAAAGTTCCAAGCAAAATATATTGGAGACTGTGAGTTATGGTAATAATCTTGATTTGCCAAAGTACAACCAATAAAATGGCCTTCAAGCATTAACAATATAGCGATTGATCTCGCCATGTCAATAAATTTTAAACGCTCTTTTGGTGCTTTTGCAGCACTCGTTTCAATTGTGTTTTCACTCATAGTATTACAAATGTAATGTATTCAACATTAATCTAAAAGTTGTTTTTAATTTTTACTTCTGAATTTCTGAACTCATAATTAATCGAAGTTCTCCTTCTTGTCCTAATACGTTCAAATAAACAGATTTAACTGTTAATCCTTCATATCCATTTGAATCAAATTTCATTTTTATTTTCATCGATTCTTTTGGAGCTAATTTCTTTTTGGGTATTTCTAAAAGTGTGCAATCACATGTAATACGAGGCTCACCTAATGTGATTTCATTTTCACTATCATTGGTAATTGTAAATTCATGCTCTAATATTTTACCAGCTTTTACTAAACCAAAATCAATTAATTGGTTTTCTGATATTAGCTGAATAGGCTTAATTGAATCTTCAATGAAACTAACACTTTGAATTTCAATCTTACGTTCAATTGCCGCAGATCTTGAATAAACAGAGTTTTTCTGATCATTGGGGTTGTCACTAGTCAATTGATTTGCAGTGTATTCTCCAAAAGGTATTTCTGCAAATTCGACATAGCCACCATTTTGAGCATTTTTATCTATGTATGGTTTGAAGACACCATTTTGATATTCATATAAATAATTAACTAATGAGGCTATTCGTCTTTTTGTTAAATTAACATTGTATTTTGTTTTAGCTAATGGACTTGCAAATCCTTTTACGGTTACTCTTATTTTAGTTCCTTTTTCTAATTCTTCCAATAATAAGTCGCGAAATAAGCTTAAATCTTTTACACCTTGATCAACATATTCAATAAAGAAACTTTCAATATCTTCTTTTGCTTCTTCAGCTTTTTGATCTTTTAATCCATTGGAATATTCTTTTTGATATTGTTCCAACATCTGTCGGTAGTCAGTATAGCTATTAATATAATTTACTTTAGTTGTACTGTCAGTTGAACGGGGATTTGGTACATCATTATGGAAATAAAGAGTAACAGGTAATCTTTTACTTAATTCTGCTAATGTTTCTTTTTTGGTTTTAATAGTATCAGTTTCTTGTTTTTTGATGATGATTGGTTTCAATTGAAAAATATCGGAGCAACAAGTCGGGTTTTTACTAAATAACACACCAAAACGATTGCTTGAAACGTAAGCAGTATCAGCATCTTTGAAGAAATACAAATCATTTGCTGAACTATTTGTTGGAATTCCTGCATTTATCGCTGTTTCAAATTGATTGTTGTAGGTAGAATAGAAGACATCATTTCCTCCAAAACCATCATTCCATGAATTTGAAAAATACAATTTCTTAGAGATTGAATCCCACCAAGGTGTAACATCGTTTTCTATTGTATTTATGCTTTTTAAAGGTTTTGCATTTGAATATTGATTTCCATTTTTTATTTGGCTCATCCATAAATCCATTCCTCCAATCGAACCTGTTCTGTCAGATGAAAAAATCAAGGTTTCGATGTTATCAATTAACGCAATACAAGGCATTGTTGTATTTGCTCCAAGTTCATTAATTACTTCGCCTAAAGAATCAATGTTGCTCCATTTTTCATTTTCATATTTTGCAGCCATTATTTTACATCTATAATTGTAGCTTTCTTCTCCACATAAACTGAAATAAAATCGTTTTCCATCTAATGAAAAAGTTCCATTTCCAGTATTTAAATTTTCTTTTAAAAGCGCCAATAACTTTTGACTTTGTTCTTGATCAGTTCCTTTTCTTTCGGAGTAATAAATATTGGTTTTGTATTCAGTTGCTATGACTTCTTCATTTTCATTAATTGAATCTGGTCGTAATGAAGAAAATATGAATAGATCATTATAGATTATATGACCGAATTCAGCATTTTTTGTATTGATCGTTTCAGGTAATGGTTTAATCGTAACTAGTGAAGTGTCTTTTAATGCTGACTTTGCCCAAAGACAAGATTCTATTTCACGTTTTGATTTTAAATAGATATAAGCTTTTTTATCTTTTGAAAATTTCTTTTTTACTTTTTTAAATGTTTCTAAAGCTTCATCATATTTTCCATTTTGTTTCTGCATCAAACCCAAATTAAGCAAACTATTTGGATAAATATTACCTTCCTCTTTTGAATACACCTTAGCATAAGCAATTTCGGCATTTTTATAGTCTTTATAAGCTCTTAAACATTCAGCATAATTCCATTGAATAACAACCGAATTAGAATCTATTTCCATTGCTTTTTGGTAATATTCGAGGGCATAAACGTAATCACCTTTTTTATATTGCTGGTCGGCAAATTTCAAATATTTAGCTAACTCATTTTGAGAAAACAAAGAAGTTGATGCCAAGAAAAAAATAAAAATTAAATATAATCTGGACATATTCTATGTACTACTTTTTTTGGTTTAAAACTAAATATGATATAACGAATGGCAATTTCGAAACCACCTCTAAAATTACTTGCAGGAACTAATTTGGATACATTGATGTCGTAACTTAAGCCTGCAAACCAATTTTGATAATCAATTCCAGCAGTTAAATAAAATGCATCTCTATTCCTAAACCAAAGTCCAGCATAAACTGCACGATATTCTCTTGGTTTGTCAATCAATGTATATTTAGCTGAAGAGCCAACAACTATTTCTTTATACTTTCCTTGAAAATTGATTTGAATTGAAGGAAGTAAATTCAAATCATAATTTATTTTTTTTATTCCCTTTAATGTGATACATGTTCTGATATCTCTTTTTACTACTTCATTGTAAAACCCTTGATTCGGACGATTTATGTTGTAAACTCCAATTCCGCCTGATACTTTTTGAATGTCGTCGATTTTGTATTCATAAATAGCGCCTGCACCAATTGATAAATTGGTGTTTCGTTGTGACGAATAAACCTCATTTGTCGGTAAAGTAGGGTCGTAATTTATCCCATTGTATTGATTGTCAAAAGAAAGCAGGTTGAAATTTATTTGACGGTGATTAAGACCAATATTTAACCCGGTTCTTAATACATGTTTTTCATCTTTTGTTAAATTCAATTTATAGGAAACATTTGATTGAAATTCCACCGTTTTAAATTTTCCATCTCCAGTTCCATCATGAAAGAATAATAATCCGACACCGATGTTTTGATATTTATTTAGTTTTAAATCACTAGAAAAATTGAATGTTGAAAATGGAACTGTGACACTTCTCCATTGGTTTCTATAATTTGAAATTAATCGATAATCTCCTTTAAAGTTACCTGCGTTAGCAGGATTTTGAAAAATTGGATTGTCATTGAATTGCGACCAATGTATATCCTGAGCCATCGTAAAATTTCGAACGATGAAAAATAATATCAGTAAATACCACTTTGGTTTTAGCATTCAAAAAAGATTTCAAGTTGAAATTACAAAAAAAATATCAAAAGTTAACTTTTAGATAATAGGAAATAGAGAATAATAACTGCTATTATGATGTAAACGAACTTTTTAGGGTCTTTGTAAATGGGTTTTCTTGGCCGTTTTGTTAATAATTCATAGTCATGTGAAAGGCGCGAGAAATCCTTATGACGTTTAATTTGTTCGTCAGTAGGCATTGAATTTTTCTTCTCTTTATTTACACTAAACTTTCTCATTTCTTATCCTTCCAATTAAGGTTCATTTTTTCTAATATTCGATAAACCTTCATTTTAGCATTTGCTTCAGTAATCGAATAAATTTCAGCTATTTCTTTAAAGCTTAATTCTTGAAAAAAACGAAGTTCAATTAAATCTAATTGTTCTTGTCCAAGATTGTTAATCATTTCCATTAACTTTTCTTGATCTTCAATTGACATGTATGAACCAATTTCAGCTTCTTCTAAAATACTTATAAATTGGCGTTCTTCTATTTCAATTGTAAACTCTTTTTTGTTGTCACGAAAAAACAAATTGACTTCATTTTGGGCTATTCTGTAAAGCCAACTAGAAAATGGCATCCCTCGATCTTCGTATTTCGAGATGTTTACCATTGCTTTCATAAATGTTTGTTGTGATAAATCGCCTGAAATGGTTTCATTTCCTCCTAAACGTCTAAAAACAAAACGGAAAATACAATCAAAGTAACGTTCATAAAGTTCACCAAAGTACTTTTGATTCGTTTTTGATAACTGAATTAATTCAGAATCTGATAAAGATTTTATGTTTCGTTTCTTAAACAAGTTTTATTCTTTTTAGATGTAATTCAGGTTATTTGAAAAGTAACAAGATTTTTGATAATTTGATTTATGACTACAAGACTTCAAGATTCAAGACACAAGATTTATTTAGAAGTAAAGTCTTAATATCTTGCTTCTTTGAGTCTTCAAGTCTTATGGTGTGCTTAATGAAACAGGAATTATTTTTCCATTAATCCATTGGTTTGCATTTTGAGCAAAATCAGCAATGTATTCAGCCATTTTTTCAGCAGAAACAGGAGCTTCATAACCAGGAAATGCTTCTTCTAACATTTCAGTTTGAGCAGCCCCTAAACACAAACAATTCATTGTGATTTTTGAATCTTTGTACTCTTCAGAAAAAAGCTCCGTAAAACTACAAACCGCTGCTTTCGAAGTGGAATAAGCTGTTAAGCCAGCAAACTTAACACTTCCTTGAAAACCTCCCATTGAACTAATGTTCACAATATGCCCACCGTTTTCTATCATTTTTGGAACAGCTGCTTGTACTGTTTCTATTACTCCAATAACATTTACTTGATAACAAGATTCGATGTCTTTTGCAGTTAATTCTAAAAATGATTTGCTAACTAATTTACCAGCATTATTGATTAAAATGTCAATTTTATCAAGAGAAGTAAAGATTTTTTCCGCTTCAGCTCTAACATTTTGACTGTCTAAATCAAATTCAATTGTTTCTACATTTTTAAATTTTCTCAACGATTCCATACCTTTCAAATTTCTTGAAAGTGCTAGAATAGAATAATTTGAATTCTGAGCTAAGTTTTCTACAATTGCTTTACCAATTCCTCTACTAGCTCCAACAACAACGATTGTTTTATGCATCGAAACTTACTGTTAGTTCATCACTTGCTGGATGTGCTTGACACATTAAAACGTAACCGTCTTTCACTTCTTGTTCTGTTAATACGTAGTTTAATTTCATCGTTGCTTCTCCAGATAAAACTTTCGCTTTACAAGAGCAACAAACACCACCACGACAAGAATAAGGAGCATCAAAACCTTCTTTGTCAAGAATGTCAAGAATTGGTTTTCCGTCTGATTTTAATTTGAAATTAATTTTTTCGCCGTCCAAAATAACTGTAACATCACTTTCTCCCTTGAAAGTCGTTTTAGCTTCTTCTGTTTCAGATTTCATCATGGTTGGTGTAGTAAATAATTCGTAATGAATTTTATCTTTTGCAACTCCAAACATATTTAATACTTCAACAATATCTACAATCATTTGCTCGGGACCACATAAGAAGTAGGCATCTGCTTTTAATAATTCTAAATTTTGTTTTATTGCTTCAGTGATTGAAGATTTATCCAATCTACCTTCTAAATAACCTTCAGCTTTTTCACCTGTTAAATAGTAATTTGTAGCAACAGCTTTTTGAGTATCTAATTCATTTTTTAATATAATTGAATTGATTGTTCTGTTACCATAAAACAAGGTCATTTTTTTTGCTGTATTTTCAATCGATTTTGCAATTGAAACAATCGGAGTAATTCCACTTCCGGCAGCAAAAGCAACAATTGTACTAGCTGATGATTCTAATTTAAAATTTCCTTCAGGTTTTGAAACGCTGATTTCCATTCCTTCTTCAGCAGATTTATTAAACCAAACTGAAACCGTACCATTTTTAATTTCTTTAACGGCAACAGCTAAAGGTTCATTTGGACAACTGCAAATAGAGTAGGAGCGTCTTTCCTCTTTACCATTTATTTCAATTAAGAAATTTATATATTGACCTGGAATAAAGTTGAAAGTAGATTTTAAATCTGCAGGAACATCTAAGATTACTTTTACAGAATCAGAAGTTACTTTTTCAATTTTATTAATGGTTAAAGAATAAAATCCTTTATGTTGTTTTTTACTTTCTTTTTTGAAAATTTTATTGAATAATCCCATAATTTTTAATCGTCAAATGATACTGTTAATGTTGGACTTGTAGGGTGAGCTTGACAAGTTAATATATATCCATTTTCTACTTCGTCTGGTTCTAATGCATAATTTACATCCATTTTTGCAGAACCTTCTAATATTTTTGCTTTACAAGTGCAGCAAACACCACCTTTACATGCAAAAGGTAAATCACCACCTGCTTTAGTTGCTGCATCTAATATAGATTCACCATCCGATTGCATCGCAACTTCTATTAAATCGCCATCAATAATCACTTTTACCATAGAGGCAAAAGATGGCTGATTCGATTCTTCTTTCACTACATTAGATTTATTAGTAGAAGTAGAGAATAATTCAAAATGAACATTTTTATCGTTAACACCTTTTGAATGAAAGAAGTCTTTCACGCTGTGAATCATTTCTTCAGGTCCACAAACGAACACTTCATCAACTGTTGATTCATCTAAAAAGGCATTGTATAATTCTTCAATTTTTTTAGCGTCAATTCTTCCTTTTTGAATTTTGTTACCAAGACTTTCTCTTGAAAGAACGTGAACAACTCTTAAACGATCCATAAAAGCATTTTTTAACGCTTCAATTTCTTCTCTAAAGATGATTGAATTAAATCCTTTATTACCATAAAACAATGTGACATTGCTATTTGGCTCTTCGTTTAAAACTGTTTTTGCAATAGAGAAAATAGGTGTAACACCACTTCCTGCAGCAAATAAAACATACGATTTCGAATTGTTGTTTTCAATAACCGCATGAAAATTTCCAGTTGGAGTCATTACTTCTAATGATTGTCCTACAGTTAATTGGTTATTTGCGAATGTAGAGAATTTACCATTTTCAATTTGTTTAACGGCAACTCTCCATTCATTTTCATGAGGAGCTGAACAAAGAGAATATGAACGACGAGTATCTTCCCCGTCAATTAGGGCTTTTAATGTTAAATATTGTCCTGGTTTAAAAGTGTAGTCTAATCTTAAATCAGTTGGGATTTCAAATGCTATTGAAACTGTGTCTTCAGTTTCTTTTCGAATGTCAGAAATCGTAAGTGAGTGAAACTTTGGAGTCATTCTTCGTTTTATAATTTATACGCGAATTTAAGGAATTTTTATTAATTCCGATTACAAATCGGTAGATTACAGATTGCAAATTATAGATTAGTCTTCTAGAATTATTTCATTTCTGTAAATGTCTTCCAAGGTTTCTCTTTTGCGAATTAATTTTGGTTCTTTATTTACGACCAAAACTTCTGCAGGTCTTAATCTTGCATTATATTGATTACTCATGCTGAATCCATAAGCACCAGCATTGTGAATTGCAAGAAAATCACCTTCACGAACTTCTGGAATCATTCTATCGTACCCAAAAGTGTCACTTTCACAGATGTAACCAACTATCGAATATAACTTTGGTTGTCCGTTTGGATTGCTTAAGTTTTCAATTTTATGATATGCATTGTAGAACATTGGTCGGATCAAATGATTTTGTCCGCTATTTACACCGACAAAAACAGTAGAAGTCGTTTGTTTTATAATTGTTGCTTGAACAATTAATTTTCCACTTTCGCTAACGATATATTTTCCTGGTTCAAACCAAAGTTCAAGTTCACGACCATAATTTTTGCAGAAATTTCTAAATGAATCAGCAATTTTTTTTCCAATCAATTCAATTTCTGTTACGATATCACCTTCTTTGTAAGGAACTTTAAATCCACTTCCGAAATCTAAAAACGTTAAATCAGGAAATTCATTTGCCGCTTCATATAATAAATCAGCTCCACGTAAAAAAACATCTGGATCAAGAATATCACTTCCTGTATGCATATGCAATCCATTAATTACGATGTTGTAATGTTTTGCAATACGAACGACATGTTTTAATTGGTAAAATGAAATTCCAAATTTTGAATCGATATGACCAACTGAGATGTTGTTGTGTCCACCAGCAAAGATGTGAGGATTGATTCGAATGCAAATAGGAATTGTATTTCCATATTTATTGCCGAATTTTTCTAAAGTAGATAGATTATCGATATTTAAATAAACACCAATCGAAATAGCTTCTTCAATTTCAGTAAAATCGACGCAATTTGGTGTGTACATAATTTGATTTGCTTCAAATCCTGCTCTTAAACCTAAATGAACTTCTTCAATTGAAACAGCATCCAAACCAGAACCTTCCTTTTTTAATAATCTTAATACATTAATATTGTTTAACGCTTTTAACGCATAATGTAATTTCACATCGATACCATCGAAAGCATTTTTTAATTTAGTATATTGATTTTGAATTGTTTCAGCATTGTAAATATAGGTAGGTGTACCGAATTTTTTAGCCGTGTCGAGAAGCGTTTTGTTATTCATAGTTTATTTTTAAATTGCAAAGGTACAAATTTGGAATCTATTTTTGTTAAAATAATAATTAAATGTTAAAATAATAAAATACTTTCTAAAAGGTTTTCTCTGAAAATAAGCAATTTGTACAATAATTTCTATAAATTCGCGTTAAAGTTCAAAATAAGAAATGAGAATATTAAACAGTATAGTATTTGTTTTATTAATTGCTTCAGCTACTTTTTCGCAAAGAGTCACTTCATATTCTAGATCAGAATTAGGTGTTTTTATAGGTGGTTCATACTATATTGGCGATTTAAATCCTTATCAACATTTTACTTATTCGAAACCTGCAGGTGGTTTAATTTTTAGATACAATGTTCATTCTCGTTTGGCATTAAGATTTAATGCTTTATATGGAAATGTAAGTGCTGATGACAAAGATTCGAAAAGAGAATTATATAAGAATCGTAATTTAAACTTTAAATCTTCCATTTTTGAATTTGCTGGAGGAATGGAATTCAATTATTTTCCATTTCAAGTAGGACATCCAAGATATAAAGGTACGGCTTATTTGTTGGCTCAAATTGGCTTTTTTCAAATCAATCCAAAAGCAACCGTTAATGGAAAAGATGAGTTACTAAGACCTCTTGGAACAGAGGGACAGGGTTCGAGTTTATCTACTAAGAACAGATATAGTCTAACACAACTGTGTATGCCTTTAGGAGTTGGAGCTAGATTAACATTATGGAAAGTAGGGACTTTAAATTTGGAATTTGGAATTCGAAAAACTTTTACTGATTATCTAGATGATGTTCATTCAGATACATATATTGATGCAGTTTCTTTAACAAAGCAAAATGGACCTTTAGCCGGAAAAATGTCTAACACTAGTTTAGATGGTAATCCATACGGTAGAAGAGGGAATTCTGTTACCAAAGATTGGTATGTATTTTATGGGTTTATGTTGACTTTTAAATTGGGAAGTCATTCTAGTTGTCCATCAGCATTATAGTTATTTTAATAAAATCAAATAATTATAATGTTTTCAAGTTTATATTGTTGCTGCTAATTGATTATGAATGATTATCGTTTAAGCAGTATATGTGAAAGTTATAAGCTTATTTATCTATTATGTTATTTTCTTTTAAGCTTCATTTCAAAATAGATTAAATAATCGATTTATATTCATTAAAAAAAAATCCCCACATTTCTGTGAGGATTTAGTTATAATCTATTTAATCTTATTATTTCTTGTCGATTAATTCTATATCGAATACTAAATCTGAAAATGGAGGAATTGCTCCAGGTCTTCCTTGTTTACCGTAAGCTTGGTAATAAGGGATGATTAATTTTGCTTTACCACCTTTTCCAATCATTCCGATTCCTTCTTCGAAACCTGGAATCATTCTGTTCACTTTGTAAACAAAATCCATTGGAGCGCCTCTATCATAAGAAGCATCAAATTGTTTTCCATCCGCTCTGAAAGTGCCTCTATAATGTAAAGATAGAGAATCACCCATTGAAGCTTTTGGTTCAGTTCCTGCATTCTCAATAATGTAAACTAATCCAGATTCAGTTTGCTTTGCTGTTGGATATACTTTCAATACTTCTTCAAACATGAATTTTTTGTAATCTGTTTCAGACATTGCACTTAACTTTTGAAAATATTCAGTTTTCTTGTCTTCTTCAGCTTTGATTTTATTGTATGAATCTTTGAATACTTGAGTTGCATCCCAAGCTTTCGCTGGTTTCCCAACTCGGATGATTTTAACAGTTTTCATCGTGTCATTTTGAGCAATTGCATCAACAATATTTTGACCTTCAATTACATGTCCAAAAACAGTGTGTTTTCCATCTAACCACGGTGTTTCTTTATGAGTGATAAAGAATTGACTTCCATTTGTAGCAGGTCCAGAATTAGCCATTGATAAAATTCCTGGTCCAACATGTTTTAATTCAGGAACAATTTCATCGTAAAAACGGTGTTTTGGTCCACCTGATCCTAAACCATCTGGATCACCACCTTGAATCATGAAGTTTGCAATTACTCTGTGGAATTTTAAACCATTGTAAAAAGGAGTTGTATATTTTATAGTATCATTAACTGTAAATTTACCTTCTGCTAATCCAACAAAATTTGCAACGGTCATTGGTGTTTTTTCATGCTCCAACTTACAAAGTATTATTCCTTTGTTTGTATTAAATTCAGCATAAATTCCTGGTTCTAATTCAGAATTTTTCTTTTTATCTGATTGAGCATTTACAAAACTTAAACTTACAATTGCAAGTAAAAAATTAAGTGTTAAAAAAAGTGTACGTTTCATTTTAAAAGATTTATTTTATAAAATTAGTAATTTCTCAATTATTGAAATTGTATAATGCAAATTTAATACCGTTTCTGTTTGTAGAAAGATTAGTGAACTAATTTCTCTTATCAATTCCCCAAAGCATTTTATTTCGAATGGTATCTAAGAAGTTGTTATCTTGAAATTTAACAACGTTAATCATAAATTCAGCCTTGCTCACTTTTACTTCTTCACCTTGAGAGATATTTAAAGATTCTCCATCAATACTGATAAGGTATTTGCGTTCTCTTCCTTCAACACTCAATTTAATAGGTAAATGATCTGGTACAACAACCGGTCTTACATTTAAATTATGAGGAGCAATTGGAGTTAATAAGTGAATTTGACAACCTGGCGTTACGATTGGTCCGCCACAACTTAAGTTATAAGCTGTTGAACCAGTAGGTGTTCCAACAATTAATCCGTCTGCCCAATAAGAATTTAAATATTTATCATCCAATGAGGCGTGAACTGTAATCATCGAAGCTGTGTCTTTTTTATGAAGCGAAACCTCGTTTAAAGCGATATTGTCTTCTCCAAATAATCCACTTTCTGTTTCTACTTTAAGTAAAGATCTTTTTTGATATTCGTATTTTTTTTCTTTCACCAAATCCATTGTTTCCTGAAGTTGGTCAGTCGAGATATTTGCAAGGAAACCTAATCTTCCAGTATTAATACCTAAAATCGGCACTCCAGAATCACGAATATAGCTTACTGTTTTAATAAAGGTACCATCTCCGCCAATACTCAATGCTAAATCAATACCAGTTTTTAAATCATGTCTTGAATTGAATGTATCAAAAGATTCAGTGATACCTACTTTTTTGATTAGCTGTTCATTCAATTCATGTTCAATAACAGGATTCCAGCCAAAATCTTTTAAAATCTTGAGTAAATCTGTATAATGATGAGCTGTTTGTTTGTTTAATTTTCTGCTGTATATCGCAACATTCATATCTAAAGATTGAGATAATTCATAAGTGCATCAAATCTAAATTGAATGTCATCATCACCGCTACTTTTTTGGTAAGAAGCTTTGATCACATAATCATATCGTTCAAATGTTCTGATAATACGATCCAATTCAATTAAATTGATTTTTAAAGTCACTTCCAATTTTGTAGAATCTGGAGATGACATAATATATGAACTCAAAATTCGAGCGTTATTACTTTCTACAATTTGAGCAATTTGAGCCATTGAATAATCAATACTGTTGACTTCAATAACTAAAATACCACCTGGTTCTTTGATGCTACCGGTATTTGCCATAGAAGTAATCAAGTGATGAATACTCGTGCAGCCAAGGTATTTTTCATTTGCATCTAAAACAGGAAGAATACTTAATTTATGTTCAGAAATTTTAGCTAAAACTTCATAGATATGTGCATCAGCAAGAACATATGGACGCGGCAAGTGGTCAAATAAAACATCCAATGTTTCATTTTGATCCATTTTATCCATAATATCTGACTCTGAAATAACACCAACAAAGTTGCCATTTTTCAAAACAGGTAAATGTGATACTTTAAATTCATCCATCCAACGTAATGCTTTTTCACCTGTATCAGTGTGAGTTAACGGAGGGATTTCGTCTGTAATTAATTCTTGTGCTCTCATTGTTGTTGCCAAATTAGTAAATTACTTGGTAAGTATGTACTTTTGAAACGGAAAAAAAGCGAATTTATGACAAAGTTGAGTGTAAATATTAATAAAATAGCTACAATTCGTAATGCAAGAGGAGGGAATACACCGAATGTAGTTCAAGTAGCGATTGATTGTGAACGTTTTGGGGCAGAAGGGATTACGGTTCATCCTAGACCTGATGAGCGTCATATTACAACACAAGATGTTTATGATTTGTCAAAAATTGTTAAAACTGAATTCAATATTGAAGGCTATCCAGATCAACGTTATTTAGACATGATTTCTGAGCTAAAACCAGCTCAGGCTACATTAGTTCCAGATCCACCACATGTACTGACTTCGAATGCAGGTTGGGATACAAAAAAGCATGAAATTTTATTAACTGATTTAGTCCAACGTTTTAAAGCACAAGGAGTAAGAAGTTCAATCTTTATTGATACGAATTTAGAGAATATTGAATACGCGGCTAAAACAGGAGTTGATCGTGTCGAATTATATACAGGTCCATTTGCAGAAGATTTTACAAGTAATCCTGAAAAATCGATAGAAGCGTATGTAAAAGCTGCAAATTATGCTACAGAATTGGGAATTGAAATCAATGCTGGTCATGATTTAAGTTTAGAAAATCTTAAGTTTTTTAAATCTAAAATTCCTCAATTAATGGAAGTTTCAATTGGTCACGCTTTAATTTCAGATGCTTTGTATTTCGGATTAGAAAATACGATTCAACGCTATAAACTATTGTTACTTTAATTTTTACCGAAAGCGATTCTTGTTTTAAGAAAAAGTAAGTAAACCATTAAAAGTAAAGAAGCAATCGCAAATGTTTGTCCAATTAAATCACCATTTTGGGTGTAAAAAGTAGTTTCATTATTCTTATTGAGGATACCATTTATTGCTGTTGGAACCCACCATTTAGTTGCTTGAGTAATGTCGCCGCGTTGATTAATAAAGCAACTGATTCCTGTATTTGCAGAGCGCGCAACACTTTTTCTATTTTCGATAGCTCTCAATGACGCGAAACTTGCATGTTGCTTGTAACCCGGCGTATTACCCCACCAACCATCATTTGTGATAATGAAAATAACATCACTGCCTTTTTTACACTGTTCGGCAATAAAATCGCCATAGATAGATTCGTAACAGATTGAAGGGGCAAAACTAAATTTAGGTGTGTTGTAAACCTTTGGAGAATCTTCTATTCCCAGTGTTCCTGAAGTTCCACCATTTTGAATCGATAACTCTTCTAACCAAGGAATCAACTTTGAAAATGGAATTTTCTCTACACCTAAGACTAACTTCGATTTATGAACGAATAAAGGCATTTCGTTTTTATTAATCAAAATTGAGGTGTTGTAATATTCAATAAATCCAGGCCCACCTTGAATAGCTCTCGAAGCAATTGTGTTTTTCTTTTCAAAGAATCTTGCAGTTGAAGCTCCGGTGAAAAATAAAGCTTTATTCCATTTTGAAGTTCTTTCGAGGATGTAGGGATAAAAATCCATTTGTCTGATTTCATCCTCGTAAAAAGTTGAGCTAATAGCTGTTTCAGGAGCTAAAACAATGTCGGTTTTTTGAGTGACTTTTTTATCAGCTTCATTAAATAATTTAGTTAATTGTGATTTTAGATCTGAATCAAATTTCTCATTATATGGATCAATGTTCGGTTGAATTGCAACAATTTCAATTGGATCTTTTTTTTCAGTATAATTGAAATATGAATAAATTGAAAAAGTGATTGGAATAATAATTATCGATGAGGTAATTAGAATAAATTTTAATTCAGATTGAATTGATTTTTTATAGATAACAATGCGTTCAGTTAATTTGAAAAGAAGAATGTTTACGATTAAAATCCAAAGGGATCCTCCTAAGGCACCTGTAAAACTATACCATTGGATTAATTTTGGTGTAATTGAAAATACATTCCCAAGCGTTAACCACGGATAGGATAATTCCCAGTGATAGTGAATGAATTCAAATGCAATCCAGATTATAGGCAAGAAGATTATTCCATTTTTAGAATCTACAATTTTTTTTGAAATATGAAATAAGTAGAAAACAAAAGCCATAATTAGCGCATTTAGAACGATTGCAAAAATCGCACCTCCAGAACTTGCATTCCAAATCCACCAAGTTGAGCCTAAATTATAAATGAAAAATGTAACCAAAGCATGGATGTATACTTTTGATGATTTGTATTTTTTCTTTGAAATGTATGATTCAACTAGCAATAATGGAATCCAAGAAATAAAAACGAGAAATGTTAAACTTCCAGTAAAAGGGAATGAAATAAAAAGAAGTATACCTGAAAGTATACTTAATAAATATCGTTTTGATTTTGATAATTCGTACATTTTGTAAAGTTAATTGAAATTAGAATTGGAAAATAATTTCGCATAAAAAAAGTCGCTCATGAATAAACAAGAGCGACTTTTCAATTTGTTAGAAGTGATTATTGAAAAACAACAGTCATTTCTACACGTCTATTTTTACTTCTTCCTTCTTCTGTATCATTTGTAGCAATTGGCTGAGTTTCTCCAAAGTAAATTGAGTTAATTCTAGTTGCCTCAACACCTTTGCTTACTAAATATGCTTTTACAGCTTCAGAACGTTTTTTAGATAATATCAAGTTTGTTTGATCGTTACCTACGTTGTCTGTGTGACCAGCTATTTGTAATTTCCATTCTTTTTTCTTGATTAATAAAGCTGCTAAATCATCTAATGAAGCAAAAGATGCCGTTTTGATTACTGCATTTCCAGTGTTGAATTCTAAGTTATCAAATGCTGTTTTTAAGATTTCTTTTTCAGCTTCTTCAATTTTAGGACAACCATTGTTTTCTACAACACCTTTTACCGTTGGGCATTGATCAGCTTCATCTAAGATACCATCTTCATCTGTATCTTGATAAGGACAGCCTTGATTTTTGATAGGTCCAGCAATAAATGGACATTTATCATCTTTGTCTAATAAGCCATCAGCATCTGTATCAGGCCATGGACAACCATTATTTTCAACTGGACCAGCTACATCAATACAGCCATCAACGATATCCAGAACTCCATCGGTATCAGTGTCAGGACAACCGTGATTTACTAACGTTCCTGGAGCTTGAGGACATTCATCTTCGCTATCTTTGATACCATCTCCATCAGTATCTGGACAACCATTGAATGCAATTAATCCAGCAATTTCAGGACAATCATCTTTACCATCAATAATACTATCGTTATCTGTATCAGGACAACCTTTGAATTTTCTTAAACCAGCAACATCAGCACATTCGTCATCTTTGTCGGCTATACTATCATTGTCTTTGTCAGGACATCCTTGCAAATGTTTTAAACCTGGAATATCAGGACAAGTATCATTTGGATCAATTATACTATCATTATCTCTGTCTGGACAACCTTTAAATTTAATGTCGCCAGCTAATTCAGGACAATCATCTCTTTTATCTTTTATTCCATCACCATCTTTATCTTTTAAAGGGCCGATTACAACGTTTAAACCAAAAGAAACGTGAATGTTTTTAGTGTTGTATGGAATTGGTGCACCTTTTCCTCCTTGGTTGTTTGTTGGGGCAGGTGTTGTGAATAAGAATGTTCCGATATTATCAGACATTACAAAGAATTGAATAGGTCCTCCTTTTAAACTCAATCCAAAACCAAGATTGTTATAAGCTCGCCCGTACATTCCATAATTTACAGAAGCACTTAACCAATTTTTAATATTCATATTCATTGCCACGGCTAATCCTGCTCTGTATCTTTTACGTGTAAATTCGTTGTAAAGTGTAGCACTTGCATTGAAATATTTATTTAACGTATAAGAGCCACCTATATAAAATTTTGTGTGTAATGAAGTTTTATAATTATTTGAAACTCCATTTTTTGCCATTACAGTTTTTGATGTGTCGATTAACTCTTGTCCAAAATTATAAGTTGAATCTTTCTTAATTAATTTTGTAAAATCGGCACCTTTGAAAACATAATTAATATCGTTTGTTTCAAAGTTGCTTGTATTCGTTTTCCAATTGATGAAACCTAAATCTAACAAACTAGCACTTACTTGAATCTTGTCTGTTAATATGTAACTACCTCCTAAATCAAGTCCGATTCCTAAATTTTTGAAATTATAAGGTGATTTCATCAATTCTTTTGAATCAACAACATGATTGGTATCAGTAAAATATAAAGTATTCGAAGAATTCATTCCTAATTGACCATCTATAGTCCAGTCAAAAGTTGTAGCGTCCGTTGTGATACCTAATTTACTTTTTTTAGTTTGAATATTAGCTATTCCAGAAAGAAGTTTTAATCTTCCTCCTACAGTAAGTTTCGAATTTATATTTCGATTATAGCCTAAAGAGTATTCCATGTATTCAGAAACATCAATTGCTAAACCATCTAACGAAATTCTTTTCCCTAAGTAGTTTTCAGAACCATTTCCATATACAAGAAAACCAAATAAATCTCTAGGTATAGCAATGTTTGAGCGAAATCTATTCGTAACATTAAATGAAACGAAATTGTTCTTTTTCACTTTGAATCCAAAACCAAATAATTGATTGTAGGAATCTATTGAGATGAAGTTCATTTTTCCTAAATGATTCATGAATTGATTTGGATCAATTATTAATGAATCATTCGCATCTTTTTGGAACATTTGCCCCAACGTTATAGCACTGTTGTTTATGTAGAAATTTTGAAAACCTAAAGGTAGACTAACGTAAACTCTATTTTTTTGTCTAAATCCAGGGTTCACATTTAATGCTTGAGAAGTTTCTTTTAAACCATAAAGCGTAGAGTTTTGCTGAGCGTTAGAGCTAAAAACAAATCCAATAATAAAAAGAAATAATATTAGTGATTTGTTACTCTTTTTTGATAAGTATTTTGACATAATAATGTTTCTTAAGCTATTAAAATTTTTGTTTTAAAACAGTTTGTACACCAAGTTTGAGTGATAATTTGTAATCGTCAAATATTTTCACTGTTGTTGTGGTCGCTGGTTGAGTTGTTGCTGCTGTTCCAGTGATAATAATTTGAGTAGCATTTTTTAATAATGCGATTTGACTTTTTGATAATTTAATATCTGTTATTTTATTTGCTCTCGAAGTAACTCTTCCAGAACCATCAACTGGAGCTGCAGCTAAAACTTCATGATTTGTATTGTATAAATCAAATAATACAACATCGTTTGAATCTAATAAGATCAAATTTGTTTCGAAATTTATTGGGAAACCATTAGATGAGTTTATTCTGAATAATATTGATTCAATGATATCAACATCGGTACTGAACTTAAATGGTAAAGTATCTTGCAATGCAAAGTCATATGCATTTCCTTCAAGTGGTAATTCTAATTCAGCTTTAACGACTAATTTGCTTGATTTTTCAATAAAATTAAGTGCGGGACCAGCAGGGTTTGTGGTTGCGTTGACAGTATAGTTAAAGTATTTTGGCGTTGAGGAAACCAATGTGTTAATACCAGAAGAATTCCCTTGGTTTAGTTCAGGTATTACAGTTGTACTAGTGTTTCCCATTATTGTAGGTGCCGTAATAAGAATATTATTAAGGTTAGGATTAGAAATGTTTACAGTTGTCCCTGTAACTGAATTGATAGATTTTAAATTGGTAATATCCATTAGAACTGGAATACCAAATGAATTTTCAACGGAAAGTCTTATTTTAGGATTAGTTAAATTAAAAACTCCAGTTGAAGCATTGTTAAAAATCTTAATTAATATAGAATCACTTGAGTTTACAATTGATTGTTGATCAAAATAACCTGTAGCATTTTCAAACACTAAATTATTTAGATTAAAATTAATATCGAAATTTTCATTACCAACAATATTTTGACCTGTACCGTTAATTGTTGCATCTACAATAACTCGTAAAGTATTTGAAGCTGTCCCGTTTGCAGTAAAATCAAATGTTGAATTAGCAAGGTTTAATGTTGATGATGTATCCTGAGGAATACTACTACCATAATTCATCTGAATTATTTTTGTTAGTGGAGAACCACCAATAGTAATATCAGGGAAAGTTAATGTAATACTTATATTATGTTTTAATGAAGTGTTTATGTGAATGCTTAATGCTCCACTTTCAAGATTCACAGTATTCAATGTTGAACTACCATTCATAGGGAAATTAATAGGTGTAGTGTTAGAGCTTGGAATAGTTGACGAAAAGCTTGGTGTTGCAGATAAACCAAAATCAGTTGGAGACAAACTATAGTTTTGTGAATAGTTGTTTAATTGTAAGATTGTTTGTGCATTAACAGAGCCTATTTCACCTTTGTAATTTAATGCGATTTCGCCAGTTACTTGATTGATAATCACTAAATCATTACTGTCTTTTGATGCTAAAATGTCGTATACGCCAAAATCAGCAACTCCGATAGGTACTGCAAAATTAGGGTTCCATGTACCACCCGCCATTTTGTTTAAGTCAGGTTTTTTACATCCAACAAAGAAAATAGTAATTAATAGAAAAGTCAATATTGACTTAATTTTCCAGTGTTTTTTCATAGTAGAAATTTTAAAAAAATGATTTAGCAATAAAATCACATTCAAAGTTACAATTTTTTTTAATTCATTGTGTATTGAACGATGAATTCATCTACAATTGTAGTGACAAGAGTTTTTGAATTGTAAAAGCTAGTCTTAACGATGTGTTTTCCGTCAAATGCTTTTTTATTAATACGTTCGTTGTTGTTGTATAGATAAATATTGTTTCCAATTCCATCAATTACAGATAAATAAACAGCGCCATAGTTTTCAGAAATAGAAACATTATCCAATTGACCGAAATCTATTAATTGACGTGTGTAAATCTCACTTTGAGCATTCATGTAGATCACTTCATTTCCAGCTTGAATGACAATTAATGGGTTTTCAAGTTCAAAAGAAGTTTTAAGAATTTTACCTCCTGGAAAAGATTTTACAATTGATTTATTTCCTTTTTGATCAATTTTCACCAGATCATTGGATTCCATCGCAAATTGAACTAATTCATTTTCTTGTGAAATTGAATACGTGTTTGTCGGAATGGCAAATCGACGATATTCTTTCTTTTTAACTAGATTAAACATCGCATAGTTATATTCGTCTTTTGCTCCAATGAACATGATTTTTTTACTTGTCCAAATGTCTATTGGTTTTTTTATCAGCGTTAAGCCACTTTTAATATTTGAGATTATTTTCCCTTTAAAATTGTAAATTATCAATTCGTTTTTTTCGTTGGCAATCGCTAGGCAATTTGTTCCTTTATTGTTAAAGTAAGTTGCTTCATTTGTTGCGTTTGTTTGCAATTGAATAGGGAAACCATTTTCTTCAATACCATCTTTGTTAAATAAATGAATTTCTTTCGATGTCGTCACAATATAGTTTTTTCGGTCATTAATTTCGACTTCTCTGATTTCACCAAAAGGATATCCTTTTATTTCTTTATGCCAACTTTTTTGACCGTTTTTATAGGCTAAAAGTTCTCCGTTTTTGGTTAAAATGATAATATTTCCTTTTCCATTTAAAACGATAAAATCTTCTATATCTAATCCAACTTGCATCGAAATTGATGATTTTTCAGAAGGGTTGTTTGCATCAACTTCTTTGGCTTTTAAATGTGTCTCAAAAATTTTATTTTTAAATCTAGTTTTTGAATATTTGATATCTTTTTCGATGTATCTTTCTGATACTTTTTGAGGTAAATCGGAGTAGAAATAATTTAATCTTTCTTTTTTTAATGCTAAGGTATTCCCTAAACGATAATCTGCTACAACTTGTTCGCAGGTGTTTTTTGATTCTGAAATAACAACAAAATCATCCATTAGTTTTATAAAGAATCCTGCTTGAATATTGTTTGGAAAGTTTTTTGTAAGTTGAATGTTTTTGAATTCTCCTTCTTCTTCTTTGTCGCTTTCATTTTGATTTTGAATTAAATCATTCAGAACCAGTATGGGATTTTGACCATCAATGTAATCCGATATAATTACTTTATTGTTATTGTAATTGAATTCAATAAATCCATTTTCTATCCATTCATTTAATGGACTTTTTTTGAATCTAGAATCTAATGAAGCATAGAATGACTTTTCATAAAAATGATAATTACTAATTGAGTTTGGCAGTGCAATAGAGAATAGTTGTTCATCTTCAATTTGTTTTCCTTTAGAAATGTTTGAAGTTAACGATATGTATTCGATTTTATCATCACCTTTTATATAAATATCAGTAATAGAAAATTGATTATTGTTGAATTTCACATTGTTGGCACTAGCCTTAGAATCATGGATAGACCATTCAAATTTATTTTTTGATTTTACAACTGATTTTGTAGATAAATATAGAATTGATTGGGCGTATTTCCCATTGTATTTATTTGATGAAAATGATTTGAATTGATTAAATTGTATAGGTAGTTTTGCGTTTTTAAATAGTTTTAAAATTGCTTCTTTTGTCCAATTTTCTTTATTGTCAATAAAGATATGACTTTGTTTTTTACTAATAATTATAAGGTCATCTTTACCTAGCCAAGGTGTTAGAGCATTAATGATTTTTTTATTTTCAGGAGTTGTTTCAAAGCCTGTTTTTTGAAATGGGTTTTCGGATAGTCGATTTATGATGAGTATTTCACCGTCTTTCTCTCCGAAAAGGGTAGTGGGTGAAAATTGATTTTCTTTATCTATAATATCCATACCAACATAACCGATCCAGATTATGCTTATTATACCGATGATGTAAAGAATGTATTTACCAAACATGATTAACCTAATTTCTTCAAATTTACATTTTTGAATAATTGAAATTTGGATACATTTTTTTATAAATGAACAAATGAATGTTTAATCAAACAACGAAAGTTGATCTGGTGCTAAAAGTGTAAACGACATTCTGTGATATATAGATGGGCCAATTTTTTCAATTGCGTTTCTGTGATCTTTTGTTGGGTAACCTTTATTTTTTGACCATTGATAGCCGGGAATCTCCTCATTTAGTTTTTCCATGTATTCATCCCTGTATGTTTTTGCTAGAATTGATGCCGCAGCTATGTTGAGTAATTTACCATCACCTTTTATAATTGTTTCATGCGGTATATCTTTATATTTTTTAAATCTATTTCCATCAATCAAAATAAATTCTGGTACAATTGATAAGTGATCTAATGCTAGGTGCATTGCTTTTATGCTAGCATTTAAAATATTGATTTCATCTATTTCTTTTTCATAAACAATACCGATGCCAAAAGCAATTGCATGTTCTTCAATTATTGGTTTTAGAATTTTCCTTTTCTTTTCAGATAATTGTTTCGAATCATTCAACCATTCGTGTCTAAAATCTTTGGGAAGTATCACTGCAGCTGCAATAACAGGTCCTGCTAAACAGCCTCTTCCTGCTTCATCGCAACCAGCTTCTATAAGGTTCTCATTTAAATAAGGTAAAAGTGTATTCATAATGTAAAAATCAGAAAAAATTATTACATTAGCATAAGAAATTTCGAATGCAACTATTTGACTTGTATATTCGTTTAGATAACAGAAATAAATTAGAACTATGAATAAACTATTTTTTTTAATTCTTTTTGTCGGTTTTTCGTCAATTGGATTTTCGCAACAAGGTAAAAAAGAAGCAATTTCTTTAAGTAAAGAAGAATTGGTTCAGGCAAAAAATCTTGGTATTTACACTTTTACTTTACCTGAAGGCAATACTCCAGAGAAAGTGTCTGAAAATGCGAAGTATTATACAATGTATTTTAAAGTAAAGTACAATGCTGATAATAGAGAAGCATCTTTGAATATGGTGTCAAATGATGAGAAATCAAGACATGTAATTTGTCGTTTTTTAGTTGCTTCAGGTGTTGAAAAAGTATTTGTTGATGGTAAAGCAGTTCAAGTAGAAGAGTATTTTCAAACATATTTAAAATAGTAAACCGATTTACTATTTTCTTATTGCTCAGGCTTTTAAAAGTCTGAGCTTTTTTTTGCCACTTATCCTTGAAATAATTCATTTCATCCATTTTTGATATCGAAATCAGAATTGAGTATAGATATTTGTGAAAATTTTTAAATGATGAAATATTTAATATATCCTACAATTCTTCTTTTGATGATTTCTTGTGGAGATAACAATTCAAAAATCAAATCAGAAAGTACTGTTGTTCATTATGGGGAAGTAAAAGTTGATTCGACAAAAGCAGTTTCTGTTGATGAGATGTTGACCTGTTTTGAAGGTAATGGCGATAAAGTTGATTTTACTTTTAAAGCAGAAATAAAAGAAGTTTGTACAAAAGCAGGTTGTTGGATTTCTGTAGATAAAGGCAATGGAGAGACGTTTATGGTTCGATTCAAGAATCATTTTACAATACCTGTTAAAACGGAATTAAATACAAAAGCAATTATTCATGGTTTTGCGCATATGGATACTGTTTCTGTGAAAAGTTTACAGCATTTTGCGGAAGATGCAGGAGAATCGAAAGAGGAGATTGCTAAAATTACTGAACCTAAATATGAAATGGGTTTTCAAGCAGATGGAATTCTTTTATTGAATAAGTAATATTACTACTACTACTACTACTACTGAATATTACTGGAAAGTGTCTTTGAGTTATTTAAAGACACTTTTTTTATGCTTTAATATGTTCTAAGAGACGGTCTAAGTTAGAATTAGTAACAAGAGAGTCGTTGCCAATTACCAATACGTTTTTACAATTATTTCTTTCGAGCCAAAAAGTAAAATTAGAAACAGCAACATTTAATGTGCCATTGATGTCTAATTTTTGAACTGGTTTTTGTTTTTTGTCAAAGATATCACGAAGTTCATTTGAGTCCTTGTCGATGCTTTGGTTTTCAGTGAAAATAATTAAACCATCAATTTCATTTTCTTGGCCAATGTGTTTTTTGAATTCACAAATTTCAATTTGAGAATTTAATATCCAATTTGAAATGTGTTTTGAAAATTTTGAATCTGGTAATAAATATATGTTGTCTACTTTCATTTTCAATTTGTCAAGAAATACGTTTTGTATCTTAATTTTTTTTATTCTTTTGCAAAAATACTTTTTTAAGCTAATATTCTAGTTTAATTGTTGAATATTTTATGTAAAATACAATTAAATACTTAGTAGCCTAAAATTTTCAAATAGTCAGCAGCAGTTTGTTCTTCTGAAAATAACTCAGTTTTTAACTTACCGTTTTCATCTCTTCGAATTAGAAGGTGTTTAGGTTCAGGAATTAAGCAGTGTTTTAGTCCGCCAAAACCTCCAATTGTTTCCTGATAAGCACCTGTATTGAAGAAGCCAATATACATTGGTTTGTTTTTGTCAAATTTTGGGAGATAAATAGCGTTTGAATGTTGCTCTGAGTTGTAATAATCATCGCTATCGCATGTTAATCCACCTAAAAGGACACGTTCATAATCATCGTTCCATCTATTAATTGGTAACATGATAAAACGTTGGTTGATTGCCCAAGTATCAGGAAGGTTAGTCATGAAAGAAGAGTCAATCATGTTCCATTTCTCTCTATCGTTTTGTTGTTTTTGGTGAAGAACGCTAAAAATCGCTCCACCACTTTCACCAACGGTAAATGATCCGAATTCTGTAACGATATTTGGTTCTTCGATATCATTGTCCATGCATACTTTTTTAACCTGAGTTAAAATTTCACGAACCATGTATGCATAATCAAAATCAAAAGCCAATGATTTTTTTATTGGGAATCCACCGCCAATATTTAAATGATCCAAAGTGGGACACACTTTTTTAAGATCGCAATAGATTCTTAATAGTTTAGTTAACTCATTCCAATAGTAAGAGGTATCATTTATCCCTGTGTTAATGAAAAAGTGTAACATTTTCACAGAAACTCGAGGATTATCTTGAACCATTGCTTTATAAAAAGGAATGATTTCTCGGTAACGAATTCCTAAACGAGAAGTATAGAACTCAAATTTAGGTTCTTCTTCAGAAGCGATTCTAATTCCTATGTTTAATTCCTTTTCAGTTGCGTCTAATAATAGTTGAAGCTCTTGAATGTTATCAACTACAGGCATTACATTTAATTCAGTATTTTCGATTAACCATGCAATGTTTTCAACATATTTATCTGTTTTGAATCCATTACAAATAACAAATTTACCAGGAGTTAATTTGCCAGAAGCATATAAGTTTTTTACAATATCAATATCAAAAGCAGAAGATGTTTCGATGTGAACATCATTTTTCATGACTTCGTCAAGAACGAAAGAGAAGTGAGAGCTTTTAGTACAGTAAGAATAATGGTAATTCCCACTATAGCCTAAATTGTGCATTGCTTCTCTGAACCAACCTTTGGCACGTTGAATGTTGTTTGAGATTTGAGGTAAATAATTGAACTTTAATGGAGTACCATGTTCTTCAATAAGACGCATTAAATCGATACCATGGAAAAACAAACGATCTTCTCTTAAATTGAATTCATCTTGAGGGAAATCAAATGTTTGGTCAATTAAATCAATGTATTTAGTTCTCATTCTTAACTACAACTTATTATATTATTTTATGAAATCGATAATTAAAGAAGGAGGTCTTCCAATTACCGCTTTATTATTTGTTATAACGATAGGGCGTTCAATTAGTTTCGGATTTTCTGATAAAACTGAAATTATTTGATCGCTCGTTAAATTTTTATCTTTGATTAGTGTTTTGTATTCGTCTTCACCTTTTCGTACAAGATCAATTGGGTTGATTGCTAAAAGTGTTATTAACTCTTTCAATTCTTTGATTCCAGGAGTGTCTTTTAAATATTCTTTTATTGTGAATGTTTTACCAGATTCTTCTAAAATAGCAATTGCTTCTCTACTTTTTGAGCATCTTGGGTTATGGTAAACAATAATTTCTTTTTCCATTTAAATTCTCCTTTTGCTTAGATTTTAAAGCATGTTTTATTGCAAATGTATTATTAATTCAGCAATTAATTTTACACATTAATGAAGAAATAATATAAAATTTAAGTCTTATAATCTGAATTCTATTTCAAAATGAAGGTTGATTGTTGAAAACTGTGTTCTGAAGAACTCTTTATAGACTTAAAAGGGCTTAAAAATCAAATAGTTTTAATATTTTAACGAATATACATTAATGTATGAATAACTACTTTATATTTTTTTAAAGTTACCTTATTTTTTCTTAAATTTGCGGTTGTAAAAAAGGCTGTTAAATCAGCTATATAAACGAGAAGTTATCAAATTGATAATTTACTGAAATTGTATAATTAAAGTTAATATTTAAGATGAATTTATTAGACAAACTAAAGACAAGACTTGGACCTCTAGGAGATCATGCGCATTATTCTCATGGTTATTACACTTATCCAAGATTGGAAGGGGAAATCGGAACAAGAATGATGTTCAATGGAGAGGAGAAGTTAGTATGGAGTTTGAATAATTACTTAGGATTAGCTAATCACCCTGAAGTTCGTAAAGCGGATGAAGAAGGTGCTCGTAAATACGGTTTGGCTTACCCAATGGGTGCTCGTATGATGAGTGGTAATACAACTTTACACGAACAATTCGAATCTGAAATTGCAACGTTTTTAGATAAAGAAGACGCTTTCTTGATGAACTTCGGTTACCAAGGGATGGTTTCTATTATTGATGCAATCGTTGATCGTCATGATGTAATTGTGTATGATGGTGAATCTCATGCTTGTATCATTGATGGTATGCGTTTGCATATGGGGAAACGTTTTGTTTTCAAACACAATGATGTTGAGGATTGTGAAAAACAATTAGAGCGTGCGCAAAAAATCGTTGACGAAACTAAAGGTGCAATTTTATTGATTACTGAAGGTGTTTTCGGAATGAGAGGAGATCAAGGTAAATTGAAAGAAATTTGTGCATTGAAAAAGAAATTTGATTTCACAATGTTGGTTGATGATGCTCACGGTATCGGTTGTTTAGGAGAAACAGGTGCTGGTGCAGGTCAAGAGCAAGGTTGTCAAGATCAAATTGATTTATACTTCGGAACTTTTGCTAAATCATTTGCAGGTGCAGGAGGATTTGTTGCTTCTACGAAAGAAGTAATCATGTTCTTAAAATACAACATGCGTTCTCAAATTTATGCGAAAGCATTACCAATGCCAATGGTATACGGTGCCTTGAAAAGATTAGATTTAATCAGAAAACACCCTGAATACAAAGCGAAATTATGGGAAATTACTCACGCTTTACAAAGTGGTTTAGTTGAAGCAGGATTTAATATCGGTGACACGAATACTCCAGTAACGCCAGTTTACTTAAGTGGATCAATTCCAGAAGCGACTGCTTTAGTTCAAGATATTCGTGAGAATTACCAATTGTTTTGTTCAATGGTAGTTTATCCAGTTGTTCCTAAAGGAATGATTATTTTACGTTTGATCCCAACTGCTGATCATACTTTAGAAGATGTGGAAAGAACATTATTCGTATTCAAATCAATTAGACAAAAATTGGTTGAAGGCAAATACAATCCAGTAGAAGAAAAAGCATAATTAGAATAAATAGCTCAATCGTCTTTGATTGAGCTATTATTTTTTTCGTTAAATAATTTAGATAAGATGTCAAATCAATTCGCAAAAAGACATATTGGCTCGAATGAAGCTGATGTAACTAAAATGTTACAAACTGTTGGTGTAAAATCAGTTGATGAATTAATTGATAACACAGTACCAGCTGATATTCGTTTAGCTGCTCCTTTAGCTATTGGAGAAGGATTAACTGAGTATGAATATTTGAATCACTTGAAAGCTTTAGCAAGTAAAAACAAAGTATTTAGAACTTATATTGGACAAGGGTATTACAATACAATTTTACCTTCTGTTATTCAACGTAATATTTTAGAAAATCCAGGATGGTATACAGCTTATACTCCTTACCAAGCTGAGATTTCTCAAGGTCGTTTGGAGGCTTTGTTAAATTACCAAACTATGGTAATCGATTTAACAGGTTTACCAATTGCAAATGGATCGTTATTAGATGAGTCTACAGCAGCAGCTGAGGCAATGAATATGTTTTTAGGAAATAGAAGTAGAGATAAACAAAAAGCAGGTGCTTTAAAATTCTTTGTTTCTGAAACTGTTTTCCAACAAACAATAGACGTATTAATGACTCGTTCTGCTCCTTTTAATATTGAGTTGGTAATCGGAGATCATAATACAGTTGAATTAGATGCATCTTTCTTTGGAGCGTTACTTCAATACCCAGATAGAAATGGTGAAATCAATGATTTTTCTGCATTTGTTTCGAAAGCAAAAGCAAATGATGTTCAAATTTGTGTAGCGAGTGATTTATTGGCTTTAACATTATTAACACCTCCAGGAGAATGGGGTGCTGATTGTGTGGTTGGAAATTCACAGCGTTTTGGTGTTCCGATGGGATTCGGTGGACCACACGCAGGTTTCTTTGCATGTGCTGATAATTACAAAAGAAATATTCCAGGACGTATCATTGGTGTTTCAGTTGATGCAGATGGAAATCCAGCTTTAAGAATGGCTTTACAAACACGTGAGCAACATATCAAACGTGAAAAAGCAACTTCAAACATTTGTACTGCTCAAGCATTATTAGCTATTATGGCTGGTATGTACGCAGTTTATCATGGTAAAGAAGGAATTAAAGAAATCGCTCAAAACGTTCATAATACTGCAAATACTTTAGCGGAAGAATTGAAAAAAGCTGGAATTAAAGTTTCAACTTCTATATTCTTTGATACGTTTGTTGTTGAAGTAGCTGATGCAAAAGCAGTGTTGACAAAAGCAGTTGCGAAAGAAATGAACTTGAGAGCTATTGATGCAACTCACGTTGGTATTTCTGTAGATGAAACAACTTCTAAAAAAGATATTGCTGATTTAGTGGAAGTATTAACAGGTGCTGCTAAAGCAATTGAAATTTCAGCTTCTACTTTGATTTCATCATCTAAATTCAATAGAACTTCAGCTTTCTTGACACATAACGTTTTCAATCAGTACCACAGTGAGTCTGAAATGATGCGTTACATCAAACGTTTAGAGAATAAAGATATTTCATTGGTTCATAGTATGATTTCTTTAGGGTCTTGTACAATGAAATTGAATGCTGCATCTGAATTATTACCATTAACTTGGCCTCAATTTGCACACATTCACCCATTTGCTCCAGCTGATCAAACAGAAGGATACAATGAATTGATTGCTGAATTGAACAAAGACTTAAGTGAAATTACAGGATTTGCTTCAATGAGTTTCCAACCAAATTCTGGTGCTCAAGGTGAATATGCAGGATTGATGGTGATTCGTGCTTTCCATATTGCAAATGGTAATCCAAATAGAACAGTAGTATTGATTCCTTCTTCTGCTCACGGAACGAATCCTGCTTCTGCAGCAATGGCTGGTATGGATATCGTTATCGTTAAATGTGACGAAAAAGGAAATATTGATATCGAAGATTTAAAAGCAAAAGCGGATCAACATTCAGCAAATTTATCTTGTTTAATGGTAACTTATCCATCTACACATGGTGTTTATGAAGAAGGTATCAAAACAATTACACAAATCATTCATGATAATGGAGGACAAGTGTATATGGATGGTGCAAACATGAATGCTCAAGTTGGTTTAACAAGTCCAGGAAATATTGGGGCTGATGTTTGTCACTTGAACTTACATAAAACATTTGCTATTCCTCACGGTGGTGGTGGACCAGGAGCTGGACCAATTGGTGTTGCAAAACATTTAGTTCCTTTCTTGCCTAATCATACAGAAAGAGCGGTATCTGAAAATAAAGATATCAATGCAGTTTCTTCTGCACCATACGGAAGTGCTTTAATTTTAGTGATTTCATACGGATACATTAAAATGTTAGGTGGAGAAGGTTTAACTAACTCTACTAAAATGGCGATTTTGAATGCGAATTATATCAAAACAAGATTAGATGGTCATTATCCAACGCTTTACTCAGGTAAAAACGGATATTGTGCACACGAAATGATTTTGGATTGTGTTGAATTCAAAAAAGAAGCAGGTGTTGAAGTAGGGGATATCGCAAAACGTTTGATGGATTATGGTTTCCATGCTCCAACAGTTGCATTCCCAGTTCATGACACATTGATGGTTGAGCCAACAGAAAGTGAAAGCAAAGCTGAAATGGATCGTTTTTGTGATGCAATGATTTCAATCAAAAAAGAAATTGATGAAATTGCTGCTGGTCAGTTTGATAAAACAAACAACGTAATCAAAAATGCACCACATACAATGCACCGTGTAGTTAGCGATAAATGGGAGCAAGCTTATTCAAGAGAGAAAGCAGCTTTCCCATTAGATTACATTCGTGTTGCTAAATTCTGGCCAAGTGTTGCAAAAATTGATGCTGCACATGGAGATAGAAATTTAGTTTGTGCATGTGTACCAACTTCAGAATATGCTGAATTAGTATAATTTGAACTATATAATATGTTATAAAAGGTGTTTAGTTTTCTAAACACCTTTTTTGTGAAAATGAAATTTTTTAAAGATGAAAAAAGAGAAAGAAAGACCAAAAAATGCCTGGGAATGGATTAAAATTTATTTCCCTGATGTTTGGCAATATTTGGTTATTATTTTGATTATTATTATGGGGGCGATATTTATTTTGTGATAAAGTTTTACATTTTTATTTCGGTTGATTTCAGAATTATGTAATATCATATTATTGATTATTATAACCAATTTTTCCTCGCTCTTTCATTTGTTTTTCAAATGAATCTTTTTTCAAAAGATAGTTAATTGCTTCGAAAATGTCATCAAATTGTTTGTCAAATTTTTGCTCAATTTGTTTTAAGCGGGTTGATAATTCGTTATGTGATAATGCAAATTTTCGAATATTAATAAAAGTTCGCATAATAGCAATATTGACTTCAATAGCAATATCCGAATTCAGAATTCCACTTAACATAGCAATTCCTTGTTCTGTAAACACGAACGGTACATATCTCAGTCCACCATGTTTGTTTTCTTTTGAGGTCACAATTTGTGACCTCAAGTTTTCATATTCTACTTTATTAAGCTGAAACATAAAATCAGAAGGAAACCTTTTAATATTCCTTTTTACAGTTTGATTTAATACTTTAGTTTGGACATTATACAAAGCTGCTAAATCATAATCAATCATAACCTTTTGTCCTCTGACCTCATATATTTTCTGATGTATTTCTGTAATTTCCATTAGGTGATTTATAAGAATTTTACTTTAAGATAAGCAAAAAGTTGAAATTATTAATCATTACAAAAACAGTTTTTCGATGGTAAAAATTATTTATTGATCACAGAATCAATAATCAATAATCGTTTGAAAATATTTCCCGATATTATCATCAATAATCCGAAAAAAATAGACTTTGTGGTTGATGGTTAATTCCTCCTGCAGGCATGCGATTAATCACATGCCTACAGGGAGGGGACGGGAAAATCAATTTATTTCTTCACTTTCAACCCAATCACATTTGGTAAAGGCCAATATGTTTTATTATTGTCGGTAGGGTAGGTGTTAGATACATAACTGCCTACTTTTTCAATAGTTGTTTCACCAACTCTGATGAATAAACTTGTTTCAGGCCCGCCTTCCATGTAAATGGCATTCGTTAATTTTTCAGGATATTTTAGCATAAACTGAATCATTTCTGTATGCGTGTAAGGTGAGCGGGTGAAAATGAAATAAACATTTCCTTTTGTATCTTTTGCAGCGATTAACATACTGCACGACTGTTTCTTTTTATCCCAACTTAATGGATTTCCATCGCAATCTAACATGCGCATACCTTGTGCGCAAGAGTTATATTTTGAGTTGATGTGATCCCAAGAAGTACATTTCACATCTAAAATATTGAAACATGTATTGTTTACAGTATCAATAGGATTAAAAGCAATTGCCGCATTGTAGCTAGGATTAAAAACAGGATTATTTACATGTTCATGATTCTTTAAAAAGCCTTTGCTTTCTAATTGCTTCGCTAAGTTGTACATTCCTGCATTGATTACCACATTCAATTGAAAAGAATCTGCCCATTGGACAACAGTTCTCGGAACACTATCAAATTGAGTTGCAGATAGCATCATGTAATCAAATTTTTTCGGATTAAATTTGACAATGCTCACTTTGGAATCTCCTAAAATTGATTTTTTTGGTCCATCTACTTCAGAATAGAATAAGCCTTCGGTCAACTCTGTCCAATCGCTTGAATAAGTTTGGGTTTGTTTGACAGTATCTTTGGATTGACAATGAAATAATGGAATTGTCAGTATACAGCAAAAGAAAATAAGTTGAATATTACGACGCAGCATTCCAATCAAATTTTTTCGGTTTAAATGGGAACATATCAAAAAGTTCTCCAGAATAGTAAAATTCATAAGCTATCGATCCAAATGAGTGTGGTTTTTCATCAATTTTAATGGTTGAGCCTCCAACTTGAGGGTTCTTTTTCGGAACAGATTGAGGATATCCGACGTTAAACAATGTTGCTAATATTTCAGGTCTATCGTCAATTGGGTAACCCGCTTTTTCCCATTGAATTTTCATTTGCTTTAGAAACAGAGCTGCATACATATAAGAATAGAAATGATTATGAAAATCAGTCAATCGATTAATTCTTTCCGCAGTTGGATTTCCAGTTTTGAAATCCAATAAATGTTCATATTGTTTACCTAAGTAGTAAATACTCGTATCATTTTTTAAATGATCTTCAATTTGTTGAGCGGTTAATTCTTTTATTCCTGTTACACCAAAAGAAAATTGAGATTCAACCGATAGAATTTTTAATGGACCGATCCATTTTTTAAAAGCCTCACGATTCGAATTAAATAAACGAATTTGCTCTCCGACCAAGCAAGAAACAATTAATCGAGATTCAACTCCAGTTAAATTGGCTACTGAGTCAATAATTTTATGATCCTTAGAAACTGCCGTTTTGAACACTTGCCATTCACTAATGTTCATCCAATCAAAAGCACTTCCTTTTTGCTTGTGGCGATGAGGTTTGTGCAAAGTTTTTTCAAAAGCCTTGACTTCAGCTATATAAGCTTTGTTCTCTTTTAAATACATTTCTACTGCAGACAGCATTTTCAACGTTTCTTTCTCATCTTTTGTTTTGATGTATGCGTCTAAAATATATTTTGCGTTTTGAGGAAAGTATTTATTTAAGATTAAAATTCGATGTAAAGTTTGGTGATGGGCGATTTCATCATTCGATAAATGTTTCTTAAATGCCTGATTGTATTTATCACGAATTTCTTGGAAATAGCGTGTGTTCGTATCGACAGCACCTAATTCATTTGTCCATTTGAATTTTATTGCCAGAAAAGTTCCGATATAAAAAACACCTGCTAAAGCTAAAAGTGTATAACCAGTAAAAAATGGAATTTTAAACCATTTACTTTTAAAAAAACGTTTCAAGATTTTTGATTTTTATTTACTTACAAAAGTAGAAAAAGATTTTGGTTAAATTTTGTAATTGAATAATTCTGATTTAAGTCAACAGATAATCATTATTTTCAATTATTTAAAAAAGTAATCTCTAATAATAAATGTTTTACTTTTCTTTATTTGGCTTTATCTTAAGGCTTTATTTATACTTAAAGATTAATGTAGTTATATCTATAATATTTTGTAATTCAAGACAAAATATATAGTTGACTAAAGGCGATTACACTTTTTTTGATGAATATAATGGATATCTCCAAAAAAACTTCCTATTCTCAATAAATCTTCAAGTTCTAAAACTTGTAATAATTCAAATAGAATTCGATGTGGATTTTTGCATGGAATTTCGGAAGTATTATAATCTTTTATGTATTCATTTTTGACATATTCTTTATAAAATTTATCCAATTCTTCGGAAAGTACCCAAGTAGTTGTTTTAATAATATAATTAGTAGAATTATCTCTGAAAAGTAGATCATTTTCATTTAAAATAAAATCTATTTTGATTTTAATATCAAAATCTAACATTGAATTATCGTTTTTATAACAATTTTCAAAGTTTTCTTTTTGAAATCTTATTTCACTTTCAATTGAATTAAAAAATCGATGTAATTGAATGTTTAACTTTTCAAGTGAATCATTTATGCTTGCAATGTAACTGGTAACAATCTCATTATAACATGTGAATTTATTTATTTCTTTTCTGTCAGATTCAAATATAATTTCAATTCCAAATAATTGATGAATGTATTCTTGAAGTAAAAATACCTGAATAGAAGAATGAAAGGGAATAACATCCGTGAAATTTATTTTTGGGTATTTTAAACCGAACACTTTCTTTTTAAATTTTAGTTTTCGTATTGTCTCATTAGAGTCAGTAATATCAATATTTTCATAAAATATTCGCGTTTTTAATCCTGTTTCTACATAGATTGATTGAACAATTTCCTGAATTGGAGTTTCACTATTGATTGGTAATAAAGCCATACTATTTTTCTTTCAAAAATCGAGTTATCAGACGTCAATCCATGTCGGTATAAAATAAATTTCAAACGACACACTTTGTCTGAATTCCATTATAGATTTGTCAAAAATTATAGTATGTATTTGATTTTATTAGGTATTAGATTTAAATGTTTTCTTTCTTTTTCTGAGGGATATTATTGTATACATAAAAGCTTTTATTGTAAAGTACTAGGTATTATACTGTGTTTTCGTTACAATTTTTTCGATTCCTGGAATGAGCAACGCGAATTAGGATATTAAATTTTTAAAAAAAATATCTTGAAGGAAATATAAATAATTAGAATTATGTGTTTAAAAAAAGTAGTTATTGAAAGTAAACAAATTGATTTTATGAGATCAAAAACAACAAATAAAAAATTATATATTGTAACCTTTGTAATAGAATTCCTAAATCCAACTAAAAAAAGAATGAAAACAACATTAGTAGGTTTAAGAGAAAAGCCAACTTTATTATTTACCCAAAAAGATTATTTCGGTTTTAAGTCTGGAAATTCAATTGAAATATGGAGTGAAAATGGGGAGTTTATGAATATGATGAATCTTAAGAATTAATTATTAGTCGACTTGTTTATATTACCATTGAATATATTTAGTATTGTAAGAAAATTAATGTTGATAATTTTATAGAATTAGCTATAATAGATCGGAATATTCTTAAAAAGTTTGTTAGTTACACTTCGATTTTTTGAGGATAATAGAATCAATTTAGCTGATTCTTGAATGCTGAATTGGTAAAAATGAAAGAAATAAAGAAAATTGAAAAATTATACTATTTTTATATTGAAATTAAAATGTTTAAATAAAATGAACAATCTAAATAATACTTCAATCACTTTTTCAAATCTATTAGAATTAAAAAATTTTAAAATCCCTGATTATCAAAGAGCCTTTGCATGGGAAGAAAAACAATTAAATTTATTTGTATCTGATTTAGTTGAATATGAAAAAAACATAGGTGATACTAATAAAAAATATTATTTAGGTCATTTTATTTTTGAAAAAAATGATTCATGTGATGAATTTGAAGTAGTTGATGGACAACAGCGTTTGACAACTATTTTTTTATTCATGCTAGTTTGTAAATCTATTTCAAAACAAAATACAATTTTTGATAATTTGAAATTTATTCCAGTTTCCTATGACAAAAATGGTTTTAATAAAATTTTATCTGAATTAAATTCTGAAAATAAAACGAATGAACATCAATTTGAAATAAATGAAACTGCATCTTTAGAAAGAATGGAAAAAGCTGTAGAATTTTTCAAAACACAATTTAGTCAAGTAGAAAAAAATAAAAAAATACTTGAAATAAATAAAATTGATATGTATTTAAAAATTTTAATGGATGCATATTGTTCTTTTGTTGTTTTTAATGATAAATCAGTATCATCTCAGGTATTCGAGTTACATAATACCAGAGGTTTACCGTTAACCGAAACCGAAAAAGTAAAATCAACATTAATGAAAATGGTTTACATGCATTCAGATTCGAATGATGTAAATGAAAATATCAAAACGATTGAAATTGCTTTTGCTGAAATCTTTAAATATGAAGAACATGCAAAAGATGTATGGTTTAGAGGAGAATTGCCTTTGGATAATATTTTAATGTATCATCTCAGAGCAGTTGAAGATAATAAAAAAGCTAAAGATTTTTCTAAGCCTTATTCTGTGAGCGGGGAGAATGGATGCTATGAGTATATAAAAAACATTTTAGCTAATAAGAAAAATAAAGAAGATATTGTTACATATTGCTTAGATGTTTCTAATCATTTTGCAAATTCAATGAAAATTATTTCTGAAGTAATACCTCGTTTAGACCTAGATCATCCTGCAATTGGTGACTCAATTTTGTTAAATAAAAATAGAAGTTTAATATTTTATTTGCGCTTATTTAGAGGTAAATGTTTAAACTTTGAAAATCAAAAATATCTATTTATTCGTTGGGAGCATTTTTTGTTTTATAATGATTTAATGGAATGGTCAGGATACTTTTATAAAAAAAATAATAGAGGTGAATTTGATTCAATATATAAAGTTTTAGATGATATGAATAATACTAATGACTTACTAATAGATTATTATAAATATATAAGTGGAAAAAGTTTTGCATCAAATTGGAAACCTGTTCAAGAAATTTTAAAAGAATGTTTTGTAGATAAATCTAATGTGCAAGATAACTTATTAAAGCGAATATACGGAAATTTTAAAATTAATATTGCTTATTTGTTGTATAAGTTTGAAATAAGTAAATCAGGGATTGATTATAAAAATGTAAGATCTCAAATTTTCAAAAAAAATCAAGTTTCAATTGATCACATTGTTGCTCAAAACTTAAGTTGGGAAAATTTTGGTTATGCCAATTTCGATACACTTGAGCAAAAAGAGAGAGAGATTGCAGAAAATGAATGGAAAAAAGTTGAAGAATATATACATGGTATAGGCAATTTATCATTGTCAATTGCAAGTTCAAATTCTTCTGATTCTAATAATCTACCCCAAGCTCACTCAGAAACATTTAGAAATTTAGGATTAAATTACACTTCTAAAACTGTAGAAAATTGGTCTGAACCTTTAAAATTTGCAGAAAATATCAAAGAAAGAGGTTTTGAAATATTACATTTTATTAATGAAGAATTTATAACAAATAAATACTGGGAGAGTAATTGATACTCTGCTTTATCACTTTTTATTAAATTGAAAAAGATATAATAAAAATTCATCAATATCTTCAAAACCTCTATTGATTTCTAATTTTAACAATACTTATTAATTAACGGTAAATTGATTTATAAAAAATGATTGGATAAAGTTCAATCATTAATTTTCGATATAATAGCTTACGATAAATACACATTGGTAAGCATTAAATAATTTTAGAGCGACATCTTTTGTCGCTCTTTTCATTTACATTTGCTTTAAAATTAATGTCATGTCAAAAAGAGAATCAATTAATCGTCAAATGTTAATTTTAAAAAAAATTCGTCAAAGAGCCATTTCATTTGATGATTTGATGAGCCATTTAAAAACACAATCCGATATTCATGGATATAACTTTGTTGTATCCAAGCGAACATTCCAAAGAGATTTAGAAGATATTAGATTTACATTTCAATTTGATATTCAGTGTGATAAAAGCAGAAATGTTTATTACATCAAAGAAGAGCCAAATATTGTGGATTATAATGACAGAATGTTGGAAGCCTTTGATACATTTAATGCATTGAATATTTCTACGCAAGTAACAGAAATTATCGATTTTGAAAGACGTAAACCACAAGGAACAGAATATTTATCGGGATTTATTTATGCCATTAAAAATAAACAATTAGTTCAGTTTTCTTATTTGAAATTTTGGGAAGAAGAATCAACAAATAGAACAATTTTTCCAATCATGCTAAAAGAGTTCAAAAATAGATGGTATATAGTAGGAAAAGATTTGAAAGATGAAAAAATAAAGACTTTTGCCTTAGATCGAATTTCTTCATTTATCATTACAAATGAGCTTTATCAAAAAGAAGTAAATTTTAATATCGAAAACTATTTTGATAGCTTTTTTGGTATAATTACTCCAGATGATGTTCAACCAGAAAAAGTCATATTATCATTCGATTTGGTTCAAGGTAAATACATAAAAACTCTTCCTTTGCATACATCACAAAAAGTAATGTACGAGAATGAAAATGAAATAAGAATTTCTTTACATCTTTGTATAACCCATGATTTCATTATGGAAATAATGTCCTTTGGAAATTTGGTAAAGGTAATTGAACCCAAATCATTAAAAGATGAAATAGTTTCTATTTTAAAAGAGACACTTGAACAATATTGATTCGATATATACAATTAATTTACTTGGTAATTCATTAAGAGTTTGGCAATGTAATGTTTCTGATCAATTATTTCAAGACATGAATTACGCTGCCAAAAAGTATAACATGAATTTAAAAGAATTGATATTTGATCTAGACTTTTTAGGAGCATTTAGCTTTAGACATTGGAGTGAAATAGGAAGATCAAAAGAATACCACTTTTTTGATTTATCCAATAGAAATAGCATTGAAATCAAACAAGGCAGAAAAAAAATCCTCAAAATAAATTCAATCGAATTAAAACAAGAAAATTTACTATTCCCGATATACAATACAAATTCTTCGGAATTGATACTTCAAAAAGAAAATTCTGATGATAATCTTTTTATTCTATTCCAAAAGGAAATTGGTTTATTTGGAAAAATAGAATTGAAAACCTCAAATTTTGATATCAACAAACTTAGCTTTGAAATGGTTAGCAACATTAATCTATTCGAAGGAAGTATGCTTTATCAATTAAATTATGAAGGTAAAATCATAAAAATTAAATCAGATGATACCTTAATTCAATCGATTTATTCAATGATATTTTAAAATACTTGTAATTTCACTCAAGCAGATAAAAAAAATAAAAGCGAATTAGCATTAAGCCAATTCGCTTTTTCAAGATGAAAAATATATTTTACAAAATCTCAATTACACCTGCTGCTCCTTGACCTGTACCAATACACATCGTTACAACACCGTATTTCTGATTTCTTCTTTTTAATTCGTGAATGATTTGAACCGTTAATTTTGCTCCAGAACAACCAAGTGGGTGCCCTAACGCTAACGCTCCACCATTTACGTTTACGATATCTGGATTTAAACCAACTTCACGAATAACAGCTAATGATTGAGAAGCAAATGCTTCGTTCAATTCAAAAAGGTTAATGTCTTCTAATTTTAAACCAGCTTTTTCAATTGCTTTTGGAATTGCTTCAATTGGACCAACACCCATGTATCTTGGTTCTAAACCAACAACTGCATAAGAAACTAAACGAGCAACTGGTTTTAGACCTAACTCATTCACCATTTTTTCAGACATTACCAAAACGAATGCTGCACCGTCTGATGTTTGAGAAGAAGTTGCAGCAGTAACAGAACCACTTTGAGCAAAAACAGGTTTTAATGCTCCCAAAGCTTCTAATGTTCCTCCAGGTCTTGGTCCTTCGTCTGTATCTACGACGTAACTTTTAACTTGACGTTTTTCGTTTTTGTCTAAGTAAACTTCTTCAATTGTTACAGGTACAATTTCATCTTTGAATTTACCTGCTTTGATGGCAGCAATTGCTTTTTCATGAGATTTGATAGCAAATGCATCTTGATCTTGTCTTGAAACATTATACTTGTTTGCAACTGCTTCAGCTGTCAATCCCATTCCCCAATACCAATCTGGGTGTTCTTTACCAACTTTTGGATTTGGAACAATTCTCCAACCTCCCATTGCCATTACCGACATTGATTCAACTCCACCTGCAATAATACAATCAGCCATTCCTGACTCAATTTTTGCAGTTGCGATTGCAATTGTTTCTAATCCTGAAGAACAGTATCTGTTTACAGTCATACCTGGAACTTTTTCAGTGTCTAATCCCATTAATGAAATTAAACGTCCCATGTTCAATCCTTGTTCTGCTTCCGGAGTAGCGTTACCAACGATCACATCGTCGATTCTGTTTTTATCTAATTGTGGAACAGACGCAACCAAATGTTTAATAACATCTGCCGCTAAATCATCCGGACGGTAAAAACGAAAACCTCCTTTTCCAGCTTTTCCAACAGCTGAACGAAATCCTGTTACTATGTATGCTTTTTGTGACATAATTTTTTTTAATAGTTATCCTCCCCCTTGATCCCCCTCCAAAGGGGGAAAAGAGCTAAAATTAGTTTCTTAAAATTTTACCATTTTTAACTAGACTCTCAAGTCTTTCTAAAGTTTTTCTTTGCATACATAACTCTACAAAAGCTTTGCGCTCTAAGTCTAATAAGTATTGTTCAGATACAACTGTGTTTTCAGATAAATCGCCTCCGCAAAGAACGTAACCTAATTTTTCTGAAATCACACCATCGTATTCTGACATGTAATTTCCTGATAGCATTGAATTTGCTCCAACGTAAACGATTCCTAATCCTTCTTGACCTAGAACCATAACGTTTTTACCTTTTTTCGGAGCAACGTATCCTTTGTCTGCTAATTCTATAGCTGCTTCTTTTGCTCTTGCTAATTGATGATCTCTACTAACAACAATTTCGTCAACTCCTTCTCTCAAATATCCTAAATCGAATGCTTCATAAGCTGAAGTAGATACTTTCGCTTGACCAACAGTTAAGAACTTTTCTCTTAAACGGTTGATTTTAATATCTCCAGCATTTAGTTCATCTGATAATCGTTTCGCAAATTCTTTTGTACCACCACCACCTGGGATAAGACCAACTCCAAATTCAACTAATCCCATGTATAATTCAGCATGAGCAACTACTTTGTCAGCGTGCATTGACATTTCACAACTTCCTCCTAAAGCAAGGTTGTGAGGAGCAACAACTACTGGAATATTTGAATATCTAACGCGCATCATCGCATCTTGGAATGCTTTAACAGCAAAGTTTAATTCATCATAATCTTGTTCAACCGCCATCATGAAAATCATTCCAACGTTAGCTCCAGCTGAGAAGTTTTGTCCAGTGTTAGAAATTACTAAACCTTTATACTCTTTCTCTGCTAAATCCATTGCTTTATGCATACCTTGGATAACTCCACCGCCAATCGTATTCATTTTTGTATGGAATTCCAAGTTGATGATTCCATCTCCTAAGTCAACAATTGTTGTATCTCCATTTGTCCAAATAGTATTTTCAGCACGAAGCGCATCTAAAAGAACTAAGTTTTCTGTTCCAGGGATAGTAACAAATGATTTACTTGCAATATCGTAATATTGTTTACTTCCTTTTTCAGTTTTGTAGAAAGAAGTAATGTTGTTTGCTTTTAAGTCGTTCAACCAAGCTGCAGGTTTTCTTCCAGCACCTTCAATTAATTGAAGACCTGCTTCAATTCCGATGATATCCCATGTTTCAAAAGGACCAATTTCCCAACCGAATCCAGCTTTTAAAGCATCATCAATTTTATATAAGTCATCTGAAATTTCAGGTAAACGATTTGAAACATAAGCAAATAATCCTCCGAAAAGTTTACGATAGAAATCACCCGCTTTATCTTTTCCTGAGAATAATATTTTGATTCGTTGCTTTAAATCATCAACTGATTTCGTTAATTCCAACGTTGGGAATTTTGCTTTTTCAGCCGAACGGTATTCTAATGTTTTAAGGTCCAGTGTTAAGATTTCACTTTTACTTGCTTCATTCGTTACTTTTTTGTAGAATCCTTGTTTTGATTTTGAACCTAACCAACCATTTTCAACCATTTTTGAAACGTAAGAAGGCAATTCAAATAATTTTGATTCTTCATCGTTTGGACAATTTGCTTTTAATCCATTTGCAACGTGAACCAAAGTATCTAAACCAACAACATCACAAGTTCTGAAAGTTGCAGATTTTGGACGGCCTAAAATAGGACCAGTTAATTTATCAACTTCCTCAACAGTTAATCCCATTTCTTCAACGGTATGGAACAAAGCCATAATTCCGTATACACCAACTCTGTTAGCAATGAAAGCAGGAGTGTCTTTACATAAAACCGTTTTCTTTCCTAAGTAAAGTTGTCCGTATTCCATTAAGAAATCAACTACTTCAGGTTTTGTATGAGGAGTAGGAATAATTTCTAATAATTGTAAATAACGAGGAGGGTTAAAGAAATGCGAACCACAGAAATGCGCTTTAAAATCATCACTTCTTCCTTCCAACATCAGATGAATTGGAATACCTGAAGTATTAGAAGAAATTAAAGTACCTGGTGTTCTATATTTTTCAACTTGTTCGAAGATTTGTAATTTAATATCTAAACGTTCTATAACAACTTCAATTATCCAGTCGTATCCAGCAATTTTAGACATATCATCTGAAAAGTTTCCCGTTTGAATTCTTTGAGCAAATGATTTTCTGTAAAGTGGAGAAGGATTTGATTTTACTGCAAATTCTAGAGCACCATTTACAATTCTATTTTTTA
>Ga0315909_10000079_pt1 | contig 118793 bp, 104 predicted proteins | sample LakEriMetagenome_11_FD_203527 | JGI IMG/M metagenome (GOLD analysis project Ga0315909, IMG submission 203527) | Freshwater fungal communities from buoy surface, Lake Erie, Ohio, United States - Buoy 2 MA125 | ecosystem: Environmental > Aquatic > Freshwater > Lake | place: USA: Lake Erie, Ohio... | reverse complement strand
CACACTTAGCAGCAGGACCATATCCCATGCTCCAGTCGCCATCAAGCACTTCAAAACTTGTCCAACGATGCCAACCTAAACGACACTTTAGCGGCTGAATAGGCTTCAACCCTTGTAGTGTGCGCCAGGTGTTTTCTTTTTCAATGTTCATCGGATGTGAGTCATACCTGCTTGAATAAGCTTCTGATAAGCCTTCTGAACGACAATAGCCTGACGCTCTGCGTCTTCTACTGCCTTGTGACTTGTAACGTGTCCACCATCCTTGAGGCTTACACCAGCAAGATCATAGATAGTGCGACAATCACGAACATTCCAAAACTGCCACGGATACTTCATATCAAGATCACGGAATGCACTTTCTGCAATCACGATATCAAAGCCAGAGCCGTTACTCCAAACCTTATCGTGCCGCTGCCAGCAGAACTGATACAGCTTTTCCATACATTCTTTATACGAAATGCGATCACGTTCACCCATAGCTTCTTCAATAGCCTCAGGGCTTTGTTCACCCCACCAACGAAGTGTATCATCGCTGATAGTGCGATTATAAATTTCAGTCTGTTCTTCCATAGTTGGACGAAGCTCAAGCTTCTCAATTACGCCAACCCCGCGAGGATCGAAACGAACAGCACCGATAGTAAGTATTACAGTGGAAACGTCGGTACTGAGTGTTTCCATATCAATCATAATGTGGTTAGCCATTTGAACTCCAAATATTGTCTATCTTTTTCACATCTTCCAGTATATCACCATTTAGGTAATTTAGCAAGAGCATTGGGCGAGGTTCGGGTAAATAATTTGGCATACTAGAATGTAGTAGCCTACAGTTGTACATCAACACCGACCCTTTAGGCATGTGTCTTTGCTCATGAAAATCCCAAAAGTATTTGTTATATGCTCCATTGTAGCACATATCAATGTCCCAATCAGGTTCGTGACTATTGGGTACAAAACCGGTTGCACCCATTTCAGGCGTAGTATCTTGCAATGACACGATGCACTGTACTCCTAGTAATCTAGGATCCATGTTCCACTGCTTGAATCTATGCGGCGTATCAACGTGAGGATTAACTAACTTAGTATCTCCATTAATCGTAATAATGTCACTCGTATACCAAACAGCATTGTCAAGTTCTTTATTGATACGAGTGATTAGAAAATCATTGATTAGTTTGACTTCCCACCAATCCATAACTGTTTGGCTCCACCAATAACTAATATCACTTAGCTTACTGATGTTCTCCCGTTCTTCGTAACGTTTACCTGAACTGGTTGCACGAACCGGATATAACGTATCCAGTTTGCTATTAATGCCATCAATTAGTTCATCAGGTATCACGTTCTCAAAGAACAGATATCCTTCACCCTCAGTTAAATCATTCACATAATTTCCAATGCGTATATGTCTTTTCATCAAGAATGATATAGCCCGATACCTTAAACCAAGGTCCTAAGTAGCGAGGTTCTTTATAATATTTGTAGCACCATTCTTCTAATTCACTGGTTCCCCTAGAACGATGGTCTGCGTTGCGAATAGGTATACGAATAAATTGCCGTTCTTCCCACGCACCATTAACTGCAACTTGCTTTTTAATCTTCTGTTCTACGGGAACAGCCTCAATAATATCATAGTCAATATAGTCGGATGCTCTTAACCCCATGTTAGTTTGAACCATATATAATCTCTCTCGTATCTAAACTTAAATCGTAAGTAATTTCCCATATACCGATACCTAGTATGTTTTTTATATCCCTGTATATTCTCTTTTACCCATTCAGTTATTTCTGCATAGTTAATTACGGATTCGTTAGGATCATGAAAATGCAGTGCTACTTCATACCAACCAGGATTTGTTTCATCCCATCGCTTAACGTAGTCATAATTATCGTCTGGTCTATTACTCATAACCAACGCAACTTAAACCAATTAGTAGCTTCTTCGTTCTCAAATGTATAAGCGTAAATAACATCTGCATCATAACTAACATCCGACACATCAGTAGCAACCACACTCAAGAAGCTAGCATTGTTGCGACACCATTCTTCTATTTCCTTAGGATTTTCAGGATCAGAAATTAATACCGTGCATGGACCAAACAAAGACATTAGCGATATCTCAATAGAAAAACAGTATACTTGTGTTCATCTATGATTTCAAACGAACGATCTTGCCAGTCAATCAATCGTAGTCCATATTCGGGTTCTGAAATCTGATTGCAATAATCGTTTGAAATACCAATCTGTTGCCAATTATATGACTTAATGATCAGATTGTCAGTCCATGTATCAAACAACTTTTGATCCATATGAAAGTAGCGCATTAGTATCCTCCGGCACTGAGCAATTCTTTTACCTGAGATACGCCGTCGGTATTACGATGAAACTTCAATGCCCACTGTTCAGGATTGATATAATCAAGAACCATTTTTTGCTGCGTAATGTCAAGGTTCTCAAGCAATTCAATACCGCTTTCACTATGATAGAGCATCCAAGGACTGATCTTACCATTAACGATCAAACTGCAAATGCGATTTCTGTTACCATATCGCAGATAATCTTTGCTTTTAATCTTTTCATTCTTAGCATGTTCAATCGTAGTTTCAATACTACGAGCGATAGCATCCAATGGATCTTCCTGCTTAAGATAATCAACCAAGAACTTGTCATAGTTGCTATCACTGCACCAGTTATCAATCTTGACATTGTTCTTCAATAGCCAATCAGCATAACGGTTGACATTAATGCACTTAATGTCAACGCAATAGTGACCAAACTTGACAAAGGCAATGTAGTATGCGCTCTTAGCAAAGTCCTGATAAGTCTTTTGCTTCTTGCTGGCAGTGTTTCTTTTGTAGAACTCAAGCCATGATTGAAAGCCAATACGATTGCCTGGCATGTCGCGGTCTTGCCACCTGCGCTTTGTCTCGCACAGATGGCTCATCATGGTTGTTTCCTTCTGAAAATACCTATTACAGAATTCGCACTGGAACTCTGTCTTAGTTACCGAAGGCTTCTTCGTACTCTTTGATATCTTCGTCTGTAATAAGGTCACTTAATAACTCAATCTCATCAAACTTTAATTCGGGGAACTTATTAGCAAGATACATCTTTGTCTTGTGATTGATGACAAATATCTCGGTAATTAGGGTAAGATCACTGTCACTTGCTTTAGGATATACCTTCTTGTAATAGTCCTTAATTTCTTTGTGCTTTGGGCTTTCTTTAAGCTTACTTACACGCTCACGGATATGCGGAATCCATTGATGAAACTGTTTGCCTATACCCGGGCTTGCAGCACACAACATCAACCACTGTAGCTTAGGATGCTTCTGAACACTCTCGTTGAACAAGTACTTGTTAGCGTGATAGTCAGTGCTTTGCAGATAGTATGATTGAATATCCCCACTACCTTTAACTGCACTGATCCAATGAATCATCATAAATGGCACGAACTTCTTTTGCTGTTCAGGAGTCAACCTATCATAATACGAATAGTCCTTGCGGTCAATAGCCGCAAGTGCTTCAAAGAGGTCAAACTCGACCTTCTCGAACTTTTCGTCCGCTGATAGTTTCTCTTTAGCCATTATGAGCGAAGTGCTTCCATAGTAAGAATATGTTCAACGACCTTGCCCAACTCGTCACCCTGATTAACAATCACAAGTTCGGGACCATCACCATCTTTATAGCGATCTTGCTTGTAATATTCAATGATGTGTCCGCCCGAAGCAGCATAAATGGTGAAACGAACACTAGACTTACCGTTAATACCGTCATGGGCTCTTACTGTATCCGTAGCATATACTTCTTCTTTGCGAGAATTTTCCCATGCTTCTCGGCACCATTGAGCAAACTTTCTCTTAAACCAACCCATCTTCTTTTCCTTTTCTTTTCTTACTTTGCGTGTCCTAGCAGTATCAAGTCTAAAGACTCCAGCACTAGGAGGAGTTCTAGCCATCGTTCTATTATATTTTGCCTGACCTAATGATATATGTCCAGATGACATTATGACTTCTTCTTAGCCTTCTTTTTAATGAAGGTTTCGACTTCAATGTCAGGGAATAGAGTGCGAATCACACCCATAACATCGCCTTCAGTCTTCTTCTTAACGCTCTTTTTGTATGATTCAAGAATATTAGTCATTGTACGCTCCTTAATAAACCAAAGAATAATCTATAACTTCACAATTTCTACTGACTTCTTTAACAAAGTATATGCATCTAGGCTTTTCTCCATCATCAATAGGGACACATAAAAACTGTCCATTCTTTAATCTTGGGGCATACCAAGTAACTTCTGGATAGATATCTACAATCTCAATTGGCAAGAACGAGGGAGAGAATGAACTTAATGGATTGAATTCAAATACATTGAATCCCCTATCGTTCAGACTACTCAACGGCAATGCTTCTAGGTCGCCGTGTTCTTTTTCACCAATCAATACTTGCCAGTCAATTGGCATCTTGATAACTTTGTCTGCTACTCTTAATACAAGTGCAGGACTATTGAATGATTCCAAAAAGATTAATGGAATATAGTGATAGTCTACGTTTGCCGGAACACTATTATCTAGGATAGCAAAGCGCAAATCATCAATTTCGTCGGGGAGAGTTTCTAGGTTATAGAACTCGTTATCTAATGTTAGAATTCGCATAATATAATACTAGCACGGTTAGTTATGATTGTCAACATATTAATAATCTAATTTCTCCAAAGTGAACGGATAGTTGGCCTCTTTATAGAAAGCCTTGCGTTGTGTCAAGTGTCTTTTTGCGAACTTACAAGAACTTGTAACGTCCCAAATCTGTACGTGGTCCTTGTCTTCTGCCTTACGAATACCTCGACCAATACTCTGAATCACTCTCACAAAAGATTTACCTGGTTCAATAAGAACCAAATTAAAGATGCGAGGAATATTAATGCCCACTGCTGCGACTCCGTATGTTGCCACAATGATTTTATCATCGCTAGTAGCGACTTCATCATACTCTTCCTTTCGTTCTGTCAGTTTCGTGCCGCCGTTGACGAACACTGCGTTAGCGCCTAATCGGCTGACAAGTTCTTTACCTGCATTGACACGGTCAACAAGAACAAGAGTGTTTCCAGTCTCGTTGACCTTTTCAATAAGTTCTGCGATTCTATCAAGCCGCTTTTCATCTTCTAATAGATGCTTCAACTCTGACTGATAGTTGGTGAACTCTACATTGTCCTTAAGCTGGACGATGTTAACGTGACACTGTGCAAGTACACCTCGGTCTTGTAATTCACTAGCAGATAGCTTGCCGATTACAGGACCAAGCGAAACGAGCAATGATACACGATCCATTTCAGCTTTGGGAATCGTCCCCGTTAGTCCCCACCGAATCGGAATGTTGCTGAACACGCCAGTAAGCATCGTCTTAAGAACATCAGCCTTAGCCATATGAACTTCGTCAACAATGACGCAGGCAATATCATCAAAGAAGAATTCGTCTAGGCTTTCTTCACCTGCATCGGCTGTGTTCTTAAACAGATTGTTCAATGATTGCCAAGTGCAGATTGTGTGCGTCTTGCCATAGTCTTTACGATCACCAAAGTACACGCCTACATCAAGTCCTAGATTGATATAGTCTGCTTCTGTCTGCACGACTAGGCTCTTGTTAGGGACGATTACAAGACTGCGGCCATACTGTTCTACGCTCTTAGATAGAGCAGCAGTCATGAGTGTCTTACCCGCCCCTGTAGCGACTTCCTGTAGGCTTTGAGGGTTAGCTAAGAAGTTGTTTACAATCTCTACCTGATAGTCTCGTAGCACGATGGGCTGACCCTCACGCTCATGTCCAACTGGCCATACAGTGTCAGCAAAGCTATCTTCACGAATCAAATCAAACTCTAGCTTACCGTGCTGTTGTCTATGGTCAATCAGTTCAATGTCATAATTATTATCATATAGATATGTGATAATGTCTTCCAGTAGGTTCAGATAAGTGCTGCCTGCTAGACTGAAATAGCTAATCTTGCCGTTCCAACGACCCAAACGAACCGAAGGCAAATATCTTGCCCCCGGCTTTTCGTACTCAAACTTCTTCATCAATGCTCGACGGTCTGATAGTTCAAGACCCTCAATCTTTACATTGACTTCATCCTTAATTATGATTTTAGCTTCGTTCATTTGACCTCAATCGGTCGGCTATCTTTAAGCACGACTGTTTTACTTATTTGACCTGCGAAGGCACCTCGAACATCTATGTTAGATGTATGCTGAATAAGCATATTGACTCCATCAGGAAGCTTACCAAAACTCATTGGTCCACATGGCTGCATACCATATTTGGCAATAAGTTCATATAAAGCATCCTGACTTATGTGTGTTCTAAGTCCTCTGCCAACAATGACATTTTGGCAACCAAGATTCTTCATCCAAGAGATAACAATCTCTACCTGATCCATTTCAATTTCATAGACCCGCTTGCTTGCAAACTCTAGTCTAGGGTCAGATTGATACACTGAAGGATCAATGTCGATACCCATCATTGTCAACTTGTGCAATGTGATACTATCAACCTTCAAATCCATATTTTGCGTTAGTTCCCCTAAAACGCTATTGATAGCGACAATCATAGGGTTACCGTTGATTACATGTAGAGTAGGGTTGTATACCTCTGCATTGTAAACTGAAATGTCACTGAACAACTTGTTAAGATTATCATCGAACCTAACTGTGGGGAAATACTTCCCTAGTTCAGTATTTGCAATCTTCAATGCGACTGTATTGAACGGGGCACGATAAACCTTGCTATCCTTGTCCCATTCATAGTGGTTGTTCTTAACTTGTCTAAATGCACTGATAAACGGCTTGTTGAAGGGCACCTTGATTACGAGATCATCGCCATACAACGAAACCATTGCTCCAGTGTATTCCGGCGTACTCTCAACTATCTCTGTCTTCCAAGGCAAAGATTTCAAAATATCTTTGTCAAATCCGTTTTTAGTAAGCTGCTTCTTATACTTACTAATAAGATTATCAAACAAGGTAGCCTGATTACTAGTGACCCTGTTCTTGTTTTGGATCATAGTTTGCAGGTTGGCCATGAACTTGTAGTCATACTGACTCAAGCTTACCTTACCATTGAGGAAGAAATAAAGTAGTTGTTCCTTGTTGTTCATATTCTTACTATATCACCGTTGTATATTTTTACAAGTATTCTGGAAAAAAGACAGGGACCGAAGCCCCTGTCAAGTTTGATAGAAGGAAAATATTATTGACTAACTCTAATTCCAAAAAACCATAAATCAATTCTAGCAAACCAACGACCGTCGTGCTTCCCAAATCCAATGCGAAGCATGCGGTTGTTAGTATCAAGCGGGATGCGAGTTAGTTTCATTATCCACGCTTCATGCAAGTGCTTTCAGCAAGTGCCTTCCAATTGCGCGGGGAAATCTTGATAAGATCGGCAAGCTTGAGAGCCATACGAATTGACATTTCACGCAGCTTCTTCTGATTGGTCTGCATGAAGTCAAGCACTTCGGCGCCTTCACCATTCTGAAAATTGTAGTCAGCGAACAAGCCACCTTCGGCATCGCGGTCAACCTGACGGATGCGAAGCATCTTGTCACGCTGGGTGTCAATCGTCAAGTCAATGAAGTGACAACGACTTTCAAGGGCTTCAAGGTGATCTTGCAACTTCTTGCTGCGAACGTTTTCAAACTTGAGGTTCGTGATAAAGATAGCAGAACCGTTGAAGTTGAACGAGTTAGGAATGCCCTCGTCACGCAGAAGGCGTGAGTCCGAGTTCCAGCAAATGCGCCGACGCTTACCACTGTCAAGAGCAGCCTTGAGAATGTTCAGAGCAAGTTCATCACCAAACACGCTATCGCAATCGTCAAACACGAGGACGTTCTTCTTGTCGCTGTAGCGATACAGCTGGGCATACAGACCGAGTGCAGTCATAGCACCCTTGACAACTTCATAACGAAGCTTCTTGCCTGCAATCTTGTCAAACATCGAAGCCTTCTCAAGCTGCTGTTCAACACCAAACGACTTACCAACGCCCGGAGGACCCGAAACAATCATCGCACGAATGTCGCTGTTGATACAAGCGGCGCTCATTTCGTCAAGGATTTGAAAACGAGTAGCGATGCGGTCCATCGCTTCTTCGTCAGTTTCAGTAACAGTTTCAGTCGGAGTAGCATCACCGTCGAGAAATTCAACATCGCTAGTATCAGCAATCTTGATGCGAACTTCGTCAATGTTTACAGGGAAAGCGCCGTCATTCTTGACAGTCACGAAAGTACCCTTCTTACCAGTCTGAAAACCCTTGACAAGAGTAAACTGGCTGTCGATGACCTGATTGTTGCGATATTCACCTTGCTTGATAAGAATGCGAGACATAATGATTCCTCTGTGCTGTGTTGATATACTAGTTATAACAAAATGGGCACCCGAAGTCAACCGAAAAATGACCTCGGGTGCAAATTTTTATCCGTTCAGTCGTGACTGAATTTCAAGATAGAATTGATTGTACTTTGCGATACGGTCAATGTCTTTCTGCGTAACGCCCTTGAGACGACGGATATCAGTGTTATGACGAAGGTCACAAGACTTAACACGCATTGCATCAAAGTTAGCAAAAACCTCGTTCTTGTATTCATCGTAGGTCTGACCCGGCATCTTAGTGAGGACCCGCACAGCAGAAATAACCCGCGATGTGCATCCGATATCCTTAAGGTCTTGCCACGTAGTCTTTGTATCTTCAATTACGTCATGAAGCAGTGCGATACACTGTAGTTCTTCATCGTCGGTCTTGAGATAATGCATGACCTTAAGTGGGTGAAGAATGTAGGGGTTGCCGCCTCTGTCAAACTGACCTGCGTGAGCGTTAGTAGCGAGAACTAGGACTTTACCAAGAAGTTCACCTTTTTTCATAACTGCTCCTTTCTCTATCTATAATTAACAATAGCAAATTACAGAAGCTATGTCAACCGTTTATTGTGGTTTATCTTTGGAAATTGATGAAATCGCAGTCAGTGCAAACGACGATACCACCAATACCAAAACTGAAACTACAATACCAAACGATGCGATGAACCATTGTGCGGAAACAATGACGACCGCTACTGTTGCAATCAGGCTGAATAGTGCAAGAATGGTTTTGACTAGCAGAAAGATTCCGCCTGACCATCTGTTTGCTGTTTCGCCTAACGCTGTTAAAAACTTAGAAACGAACAATTTAAATTGTTCACTGTCCCAATTGCTGTTCATATTGAGTTATCTCTTCCTTTAGTTTGAGTTTACGCTTTTTTAATTCTTGGATTTTTAAATCATCAGCGTGAGTATAAACAAGCTGATTTATTTCCAATTCTAAATGATGATGCTTATGCTTCAATTCTGCAATGTGCAGTTTTAGTTTATCGCCCTTCATTATAGTTCCTCTCAATTTTCAGATATTGATTGTCCACGCCTTAGCAACGTAAAATTCTAGATTGTCTCTGCGCTTCTTTTCAAGGAAAGTACTGACATTCAACTTGCCAGACTGAATGCTATGTTCCCAAAGATTTCTGACAGGGTTGTGCTTTTCTACTTCAAGCAGAATACGAGTGTCGGAGTCATCCTTAAACCAGTATTCATAATGACGAGAACGCTTCTGTCCATTATCAGCTTTGGCAATAAAGGTAAGCGCAATGTCTTCCCTATCACGCTGTCTAGCAGTACCGAGGTCTTTGTGTTCTCCTCCGAATATTTCAATCAATTGCATATCATATTCGTAGAAGTAAGGCAGCTTGTAGACCATACCAACAAAACGTGAAGTGAGAGTATTAGGAGAATTGTGTAGATACTGCATCAAATCAGTTTTAAACTTAGTGAAGTCATCGCCGCGCAACTTAGCCATAAGCAGCTTAGACATGTAATATGACTTGACTGATTCCGCAAATACACGATCCTGATCGGTAATTTTATTTACAATCTGATTAGCGTGTTCGTTTAGAGACCAATTAAGATATGATATGGAATCGCTTTCTCGTGACTCCTTTATCAAACGATAAAGAGTGCAACTGATTAGCAAAGGGTCTGTCGTAAAATTATAACATACTTCGATATCTTTGGGTTCCGAATTATCAACTAAATCTTCCCACGCAATTGCTGTCATATTTCTCATAGTGTTCTCCTTACTATTTCACACTATACGAATTGTTAAAAAATAGCAATAGACAGGTTACCCAATAGTAACGTCTTCCATGCCGGCTGTTCTTAGACGCACAATATGACCAAGCTGCCATTGCTTTGCGTCAATTCCTTTAAGTATACCCAACCATTTGTTACGTAGTAGAGCAACTTCGTTGATTAGTACTTCAAAATCAATAACATCATCTTCACCCTCTGCATACTTTTCAGCATCACGAGGAGTAAGTTGTCTGTTATAGTTTTCTAGGTACTTCTTGAAATATTTTCTTTTGAGTTTTCTCAATTGAATATTGAGGAAATTGAGTACCGCTTCAATCTCTTGTAGTTGATTAAAGCGATACTCCGTGACACCGGGTAGTGCGGCAATGTTCTTTTCAACATTGCCGTACACCTTAACGTCATTCTTTGCGGAAATCAATTCATTCTCGTAATGAGTAATGAAGTCAGGAATGTGACTCAAATCCTGAGTGATTTTGCCATACCAAGTCATTAGTACTGGTCGTCTTCTTCATCATCGTAATAGTCGTAATAATCTTCTTCGTCAAGATCATCTTCGTACTCGTGTATCAAACCATCTTCTGGAGTTTCTAAGTAAAAATCAAGGGCATCCTTGATATCCTTGTCACCTCGGAAAGTGTTCTTGATTTCGTGTGCTGAATAATCTTCTTCTACGAGATAATTAACCAGTGTTTCAGCAGCGCCATCAACGTCGCCAGCCTCGATACTTGACCTTAGAAGCTTCCAAACTTCACCGATTAATCCAATGCTCATTCTGCACCTTCCTCTTCTTCTATCAAGGAAGCGTTCTTGCTTGCAGACTTTGCTTCAAACTCAGCCATGATTGTGTCCAAACAACCATCGTCATTTGCTTCCCAAGCCTTACGGAACTTCTTAATGATAGAACCATCAAGCTTAGTATAGACAAGGCTGTTGCCTTCCTTAGATACCATACCCATTGATTCTGCCATATCAAGCATACCTGAGTAAGGGTTCATACCAGTTTCATATGGAATCTTAATCTGAACAGATTCGAACGGCTTTGCGTAACGAGTCTTCATGACCTTACAAGCACTGCGAATGCCGCGAACGTCACTGACCTTGTTGCCTGATTCGTCTTCCTTAAGCTTAAGCTTACGCATAGCTACAACGATTGACGAAGCATAGATGAAGCCCTGACCACCTGAAATCTTATCGTCAGGGTCAAACATATCCTGCGATGCATAAGTGTGGTTAGTTGCTACAAGACCTACGTTGTTCGAACCAAACATATTAACGCAGTTACGAACAAGTGCAGTAAGTGCCTTAGGCTTACGACCCATGTCACCCTTCATATCACCTGCTTCAAACTGATTAACATCAGTAGGAGTGAGCAACATGCCGAGCGAGTCAATGACGAACAGCACCTTAGGTTTGTCTTCTTCATTCAAGGTTTTGTAGCCCTTCATGAATTCACTGATAGTTTTCGCAACGTCATCAATCATTGCCATGTTCAACTTGAGGAGCTTATCCTCAGCAGTGTCTACGCCAAGAGCGTGAAGCCAAGCTTCATCAAGTGCGTTTTCGCTGTCAATCAATACAACGTAGATACCCTGCTCTTGGGCATGACGAACAAGGTTGCCCGAACAGATGTAGCTCTTACCCGAGCCGGACTCTCCAGCAAAGACAGTAACTTTACCAAGAGGAATGCCCTTATTAAAATCTCCACTAATTCTATAATTGAGTGCATAATTACCTGTGCTGACCCAATCAGTAGGGTCATTAAATCCGATACTAAGGCCGTCAATAGCCTTAGTAATGTCCTTGCGGAACTTACTAATATCAAATGGCTTTGCCATGTTTTCTCCTGTTATCTTACAATTTGTTTTAACTTATCACCTGGTGAGGTTTTTTCAAGTAATTCGGGACTATTTTCTGCTAAACCATCTAAGTGCATATCCATAGGATAATGGCGTAGAATCGTTCTAGCACGATCACGAATGATACTCGGTACTCTAGGTGTTTTGCCAGGGTCGCAAAGTTCTTCTAAAAGCTTTCTACTTTGCTTCAAGGCTCTATATCTTTCATCTGGTAATGTCATATAAACCTCCGGTCAAAATGGGGAGACACATGGTCTCCCCTACTAAGTTTTACTTAGCCTGACGCTGACGGATCATTGCAAGAATGTCCTGAGCCTTGTCGCTTGATGTGTCCGACTTAGGAACAACTACCGGATCATTTGCTGCCGGCGCTGCATCTTCGTCCCAAGGAACATCGTTAGTAGAAGCCGGAGCAGACTGGGTTGTGCTGGTTTCAGCAGTCACCGTTGTTTCTGCCGGAGCTGCTCCAGCCGGGGCCTCAAGTCCATATGGACGATAGTAAGCGCCCCACTTATCAGGATCATATGCACGACCATCAACAGATGCTTCAAACATTTCCTTGATAACACGAAGTTCTGCTTCGCTTGGCTTCTTGGGCAAGAAGTCCTTAAGATTGAAAAGACCATGCGCTTCAATAGCAGCAAGTTCTGCCTCAGTCAATGGGGATTCCTTACGGGCCCAGTTAGAAGTTGAGTAGTCAGCATAACCACCCTTTGAAGTCTTCTTAATGTTGAAGTCAAGACCACGAGCGTAATCAGTTGGCAATTCTTCCAACTCAGGATCCATCAACGATGCCTTGATTACAGTCTGAATCTGCGGACTGATTACAAAGCGACGGATGGGGTTAGATGGGGTCTGATCGTCACCGAGAGGGTTTGCACGAACGAAGCCCTGATAAAGATAAGAACGCTTCTTCCAATACTTATTAGCGAGGTCCTTAAGACTGTCATCCTTGTACCAAGGACGAACTTCTGCGAGAACGGGGCAGTTATCACCATACATTTCTACGCAAGGAACCTGAACGATTACCTGCTTAGCATCGGGCTGACCCTTGATTCCGTTGAACGGAAGCTTAATGATTTGACGTTCTACCCAGAAAAAGTCGTTAGTATTATCCGCGTCGGGAAGCAAACGAATCGTAGCCGTTGCGCCTTCTGAGATATTCCAGTGAGGGTAGATTGCATTATCAGATTGTGGGCGGGCTCCGCCGCTCTGATTCTTATTTTCTTGGGCTGCCAAACGAGCCCGGATTTCTGCTAGACTTGCCATTTTGTTTTCTCCTTTTAAATGTGCCTAAGTTGTGCCTAAATGTGTTTTATGTTTCGTTGTCGGAGACAACTACACACAAGTCATGTTATAACTCATGTGCATTGTATTTACAATCTAATTGGGTGCATAATATATTATTATTTTACACTATACACCCAAATTAGTATTATTAGCCAAAAGTTGGTGCGGCGGGTGCTGGTACCTCGGCAGCTGCACCGGTGACTGGATTAGCAATTAAAACGTCTAGTTGAAGAATACTATTTCGCATTGATTCTATAGCTGTTGCAAATGTTATATCAGCTGGCGCAATTTCAGGTGGAAGAAATTTAGCAATGCTAGGGATCGACGAACCGATCTTAGTTTGTTGTGCTGCAAGTTGTGCCGCAGGAGTTGCAGCGGTTTTACCAACTGCATTTTTTGCTGCTGCTGCTTGTGTTTTCTTTATTTCTGCTGCAAGTGCTACCTTGGCCACCTCCATTTTAGCGCGGTCTGCTGCTGTGACAGGAGGCACACTTTTAATTGTAGGAATCAGATTCTTGATAGCTGCGGTTGCTGCTGCTGCCTTAGGAGCTGATAAATTTGGTCTATTATTTTTATTTGGCATTATTGGTTTTCTCATAGTACTTTCCCCGTTGTTATCTTTTAAAGCGTGCCATTTCGATGATACGAGCTAGTTCTGGATCAATCTCTGTTGATTCATTGGCGCCAACTAGCTTGCCGATGTTGTTGTTCTTTACTTTTTCAGTAGGACCAAGTTGACCTACACGCTTTTGGTTTGCGTCTAAGTCTTCTTCTACTTGTACTTCATCAAGCTTATCGTGCTTAGCACGGATTGATGCCATCTTCTCTTTGCTTGCGCCATCGCGGCCTGCTTGTTGAAGTGCTTTCATGCCCTTTTCGCCATACTTCTTTTTACCGAGATATGCTTGTAGTCCGCTTTCTTCAACTTCTTCTTCTGCAAGACCAAATGCTTTTAGATTTGACTTTTCAGTAGATTGGTTATGTGCTAGTGTTTCTGCTCCAGGTGCTTCAAGCATCTTGTCAGCAGGTACTGCTAAACTTTTAGTAGTTGAATCCATTTCTTTTTCTGCTACTGCTTGAGGTGCCATGCCGATAAAGTTTTCTTCAACATCGCCCTTGAACGCTTTGTCAAGAGCCTTTCTAGCCATCTTAACTGCCTGTTTAGCAGCTAGCATCTTAGCAGTCTTATCTGGACCCTTAGCATGGTCATCGCCCTTACGATGACCTTGACCACTATATGGGTTAGCTTCTGGACTCTTATCCATTTCGTTCACATCATTTGCAGGGGTGCGTTTGCGATTGCGGTGTTTTTCTTCCTGCTCAAAGTCTTCTTCTGATGGCATCCAGCTATCGTCATCATCGTCATCTAAATCATCATCTTGCTTCTTCTTGAACGGGACAACATCGCCCTCGTCAAGTTCTAGCTTCTCATTGATAACGCTGTCTGCCCATTCTGCTAGAGTATCAATTTCTTCCATTTCAGTTACTGGCTTTTTAAGTCTTGATAGGATTGGCATTGCTGATTCAATGCGAGGATCCATAGTCTCTTGTACAAACAATTCAGTAATGCTGTCATCGCCTTCGCCTTCCATAAGTGAAGGAGTCCAAGATTCAAAGTAAGCTTGATATCCACGATGACCTGTAAGTTTGTGTAGGGTTTCACGAAGATTATTATAGTGGTTTACGCCTTCTTGAACCATTTGAGTTGCTGATTCGTTGAACTGTCCGTTACGGGTAGCACGAACAAAACCGGCCATCTTGTTATAATCTTCACAGATTGACTTAATATGGTTCCATCTATCATCATTGGGTACGCCACCTTCTGCGATGTGACGAGCATATACACGAGCGATACCAGGACGAGTAGTTGGAGCAAGGAATCTTTCGCCATCGACGTTTTCAAGATAGATTTTAGCAACATTACGATAACGCTGTTCACCTTCTTCAAGTGCGCGGTTGTGTTGTAAAACAATCTTTACATTAGGAACTGCATCATTATATGACGCTTTCTTACCCATTGGGTAGTAACCTTCTGATACTCGTTCTTTCATCTTGTAATAATCCCGTTGTCTCATATCGTCGCCAAGGCGATCTTTGTTTGACAATTCAAAACTTAATTGTCTACGCTGTGCCCAATTCTTTAAATGCTTTAAGAACCCAGTCCAACTGTCATTATACTCTACACCTGGTGTAGCGTTGCTAGGACTTTCTTGCTGTTCTTCATCGTAATAGACAATAACATTTGCAGCATCGTCAATACTCACCCAAGCCTTACCGTATTCTTCACCATCTTTTGTGAAAGTAAACTGAATAACGTCTGCTGCCTGACTTGCAGGAACACGTTGATTCTTACTATCTAGTGGAACAGGTTCATACCCTCTAACTTTGAGAAGGTCATATAAGTCGCGGTTGAATGATTCGTTGTCAGTGGCCATATGTATATTTATGCCAAATTAGCCTAAGACGGCAAAGAATGGCAGTGGTTGAATTATCTCATCGTGGTCTCTGATTTGACTTTCTAAGTCCCCGTGAAAGTCTGCTAGCTGTGTCATCATACGAACGGCAAGTAAGGATGACATTACTAAGTCATCAGTGTCACCAATCTTAGCTGCATAGCTTCCGCCGCTAGCAACAAACGCTTTCAATTCACTAATAAGAGAGCGACTATGTATGGTCATCTTCTTTGATTCTAGCAGTGTTTTGAACTTAGCACAAGCAGCTAGCTTAGGCTTATTGGTAGTAGTAAATCCTCGTTTACCTCTACCCGTCTCACTAATAAAGATGCCAGGTATATTAGATTCCCCGTACTCATTTAATGACACAATAGCAGCCTGACCAATACCATTGTTCTCAATGCTATAATAGATACTGTTTGGTTCTTTTGTTATTTCTGCAATATACTTGCAAATCTCAGCAAGTAGTTTAATCTGACTAGGGATATCAGTCTTATTGTGTTTCCACTCACCTATCTGTGTAGTAGTGCTTGCTTCAAATATCTGAATAGCAGCGGGGTCTCCGCCTGTACCCAATGACGGGTCAAGTGCAACTACATATAGTCTACCCTTTTCAGGTTGCTTATACCAACGTATTTGACCTAATCTATTGATGGGTTCAATACCTTCAAGCATTATAAGAGTGTTTGGATTGATGAGTGTTTCATCTGCGATAATGAATTCGCAACCTATTTCACGATTGAATCTGTCTTCACCTAACTGAGCCTTCATCTCAGCAGCCCATTTCTCATCTCTTCCGGGCTGCTCGTGCCAGTATGCTCTATATGCTCTAAAACCGTTGACACCTAACTCAGTAGTGTTGCCGAACTCATCCTCAGTCTTGTTAGCGCCTTTCCAAATAAGAGCGAATTGGTCTTCGTCACTGTTTGGAGTAGAAGTGATGATTGCCTTACCACCAGTTGATAGAGTAGGAGTAATAGCAGTCCAGAATTCCTGCGCAATTGAGGGACGAACGAACGCAAATTCGTCAAGATATAGCAGTGTGATAGACATACCACGACCTGTGTTTTCAGTCGTAGTAGCAGATACGATACGTGATCCGTTCTCAAAATCAAGTGAACCTTTGTTGTAAGTAGTTACACCAGCTTTGATGTGGTCAGGACAGTTTTCATATGCATAACGAATGCGTTGCATAATTTCTTGTGCGCCGGTATACTTGTGTGCTGCAATTAGAATAGTAGAATCAGGGACGAACATAGCGTACCAAAGCAGATACCCTGCTGCTGATGTTGACTTACCACTCTGCCTTGGCATGAGTGAGATAGAGAAACGATAGCGATGGTATGTATCAATCAGTCTTTCTTGATATTCCCAAGGGTGATAATTCATTGACCCTTTAGTAGGATGCTGAATCATGAAGAAGTTATCCATAAAGTATAGATAACCAGTTTCAGGGTCACAACACTTCATAAACTCATCAAGTTCCTTTTGGTTCTTGAATACAGTTTTCTTGTAGGGATCCTTGATTAATGTTGGTGTATTTGCCATATAACTATTTAGTTAGTGTTAGGTTATCTCTTGCCATTCCACACTTGCGTAAATATCTTGGTTAGTACCAGTAGTTGCCATTGTAATGACATATTCGTAAGCAACACCAGTGAATGGTTCTCGCTCTAATTGATATGTAAATGTAAATGTTTCTTGCGTAGGTGATCCACTACTTTGGTTAGTTGAGTTAATAAATGATTGTTCGGCAATGTCGCCACTTACTAATGCAGTGGGTGTAAGATTATATTGAACGGCACTGTCTGCCGCACTATCTACCCAGGTGCCGCCTGATGTAATGGCTCGTTTATAAACACGATATTGGAACATGCTTCCTGCAACTGGAACCAATGTATAATTAATGGGGATGACTACTGCATCTAGCATAGTGCTTTTTAGTCTTATTGCTATAACTGGTTTGAAACTTGCATCGTTAGGTAATCTTACTGGAGTACCAAGCAGATGTGAGGCTGCTTTTGGATTACCTGATCCTGATAATTGGAATCCACCTTCACTAATAACACTAGCACAAATTTGTCTCATCAAGCTTGGAGACGCAGTTGCCCCGGTATTAGTAAGTTCACAACGCAATGGAAGTGTCGCAGTGGTCATATATGTTGTGGTGTTATCAGTAGATGGAGTGCTTATTACATTTGCGTGGTTGAATGAGTGGCAAGTAATGTAAACACCGTCAATAATGAATCCTACTCTAACAGTTCCTACACCCAACCATTCAACATCTATCCAAAAGATTTGGTCTAGTGCTGGGTCTAAATCAATTCCACTTGGGTTATTAGCGCCGCCAGCGCCATTTAGCCTGTCACCGTTCCATTGACTTTGTGGAATTCTATCTTCTACGAGTACGCCTGTACTACTACTTCTAATTACCATATTAAGCGTAGTGCCAGCAACTTCAAAATAGATACCATTGTCTTCACCAAAATATCCTATTCTTTGACGAAGATTTGCTTTGGGAGTACTCATACTGAATGAAGAAAGAATCAACAAACTCTTGCCTGGTTGATATGGGAAAGTTTTAGTCGTTTCTCTTAGAACACTGTCGCCTGAAGTTTGACCTACAGTAAGTTCATATGAACTTGAGTCGGCATCATAATCAACATCTGCGGTTCCTGTAATACTAGAACTAAACTGTTCATGATCATAATATCGTGCTTGTGTGTCAAATATAGTATATGGGTTGCTAACTCTAAGTCTACCGAATGCGTCTGTTGCTTCCTGAGCAAATGATACTTGTGCAGTGCCACTAATGCCTACATTACCTTCAACCATCCAAGGATCAGTGCCCTGCGTGACTTCAACACTGTTGTCAATGTTTACATTGCCAGTAACGTTTGCATTGACATTACCTTCAACTATCCAAGGATCAGTACCCTGAAATACAGTTACATTACCTGCATCTATGTTGATATTGCCGCTAACGGGGAGGGTGTTACCGGAAACATCAACATTTCCTAGTGCATCTACTGTAACATTACTAACAATAACATTGCCGGAGATAGTGACATTACCGCCCACAATGCTTGAACGCATGTAAACATTACCGGTTGTTTCATCTAACCCTAAGGCTTGAGTAATATTTCGTAAGTACCAGGGGGAAACTTCGGTTGGTTCAGGGAATGCCATAAAAAAATACTCTCACATTTCTATGAGAGTATTTATCTTACTTATTTGATATCTAAGGGTCTTGCTTTAGTAGCGACAATACAGTAGTATGTTTCTTTGGCTTTTTTAGATTCTTCAGGATTCTCTGGATTAGGAACATTAAGATCAAATTCAAGATTATTGAACTTATCAATGTCAAATCCTGTTCGCTGTAGTAGTGCAGCCAATTGATTTGCTCCTAAAATACTATAGTGATTCAAATTGAATTCGTGCTTTCTATCGCAGTCAGGAGCAGGAACTTCAATATAAATCTTAGAACCTTGCTTCAATACACGATTGTATTCCATCAATGAGAAGATAGGATAAGGACTATGTTCTAGTGCGTGGCGCAAGAAGATGAAGTCAACTGATTCGTCATAGTAACCATCCTTCTGTGGCAAGAAGCTCAAATCATATTTCTTAATATCGTGTCCCTTGCCCTCACAGATAGCAATATCGCCGGGGCTTAGAGTTACACCGTGAATGTTAGTATACTCACGTTCTTTCATTTCGTCTAAGAAATAGCCAGGGCCACATCCTAAGTCAAGAATGTGTGCATCTTTTGGTAGTTCAAGTGGGTCAACATAAGTTTTTACTACTTGAGTAGTCAGCTCCTTATGGAATTGACTGTCGCCCTCATCGTAAATGTGGGCGGTGTAAAGCCATTCGTTATAAAACTTAAGCTTGATGAGGTCGAGGGTTTGGTTAATGTCGATTAAGTTGTTCATGAAATTACTTATCAGGTGAAAGTAGCGTAATTATTTTTTTCTGTGATCTTTTGGACGTTTTGCTACAGGGCTAATCTTATTAACAATGTCAAGTTCATCACTACCTCTACCTTTAATCATTTGATTAGCTTGAGTGGGAGATACAGTGTTGAATGCTTGTTGCATCATGTTATGTTCTAAATCACTGTATGGATACGCTACGTTGTTCTTACCGACAAAGCTTTCATCATCCATTTTAAGTGCTTTAGTAGATGAACCATCTGCCATAGCTACTGCTTTCATGATTTGATTCAGGTGATAAGTTCTGTCAGTGCCGTCATCCTTGAACTTATAACCGCCGGGCTGGGCTTTGTTATGTCTTTTAGGGACCTTACCTTTGTCCCCTTCGTTCAAAAATTCACTGGCTCTCACTTCTTATATCCTTTGAAGGGCTTTATTGGGCTTTGGTCTTGTGTAGAATCTAGTTCTTCACTATCCAAATCACCCTTGTTCAAATCTTTAAAGGGGATGCCTGCTGCTTTATATGCTATCTTTAACATATCTTGCTCTACTTTAGTGTATGGGTGAGCAGTATTTTGTTTACCCACCCAACTTTCTTGCTCTATATCAGGAATAGTTTCGCCATCAGTTGATGCAACAGCCATCATGACTCTATTCAAGTCATATGTTCTATCGTACTGACTAATAGCAAATACATTTAATCCAACAGTAGACTGTTGCTGGCGCTTAGATACCTTACCAGCACGAGTGCCATGTGATTCTTCAGTTATAAACTCGTGCGCTCTCATCGCTTGTATCCTTTGAAAGGCTTAAGAGTAGACTGCGTACCAGTATTTGGTATCTCATCGCTTCCTGGCGTACTTACTGATTTTTTACCACGTTTGCCTACTTTTGCTAATGCCTGATCGATGATGTTTCCAATGTCAGCATCAAATTCAGAAGATACTACTTGATTCTCGCCCCAGGCAGTTTCTGCTTTAAATTCGTGCTTGAATCCATTTTGAACACCGTCATCGAGACCGTTTGTTCCGCGAACATCTGCGATTGCTACTCCGAATCTATACAATTCATAGAAGTCATTATTCTTTAAATCAGGAATAACAAAGGTGTTTGGTAGTGCGTAGGAAGCAACACTTAAACCATCCGTGACCGATTCGGTTATGAATTCATGCGCTCTCATTAGAATGCTTGCTCGGTTGATACGTTCAAGTCATTTTCAGTAGACATTACTGAATCAACATATCCGTCAAGACCCATTAGCAATCCAGGAACATTTGCACCTATCCAAAGAATCTGAGAGCCAATGAAGTGAAAGACAGTTGAGTCCACTAGTGGATTTGCTAATAACTGAACGTTACCACCTGATACTCGCATACTGTAGTTTGTTAGTGGAGTGCCAAACACGGAAGTTCCAACTGCGCTAAACTTTGCATCATCTAGTGCTTGATTAATTTGTGCGTTAAGCTGCATTGATTGACTGCTATTACCCTCAGCATCAGCAGCGTACATATAAAGCTGTGCTGTTGTAAAGGTATTTGCATTTGTTTCGAAGATAAGCTGGCCGGCAGTGTTCCCGTTAGTATAAGAACTACTTGTGTTTATTCCAGTAGGGAAAAGATTGGAAAAGTTATTATTAATTTTAGCAAATGCTACTCTTAGCGGATCGCCTTCGCCATCGTTAGGTAGTGTACCAATGTTAATAATTTCTTGGGTAGCCATAGTAATCTTCCGTTGTTATCTAGTATTTATCATACTAGACTCAAGATTACTTTTTGGTAGCCTCTTCAAATATAGCTTTTTGTTTGGAGTACCACTCGTGCCAACCTTCAACTTTGCGGCTGCATTCGTGATATAGAATGTAGTTTTCTACTACTATTTTCGTGAAATCTGTCAGTGAGGCGTCCGCAGCAACTTCTTTGAGGGCAGCACATTTTTCTTGTAGAGTAGCAGGAGCTTCTGGAAACTTAGCAGTGACTGGTTCAACGTGAACTGCACAACCAGACAGTAAAAAGAGGGGAAGAATTAGTAGTTTCTTCACTTTGGTTTTTCCTCAGTAGCAGCCTCGTCCAGCTTAAGTGTTGCTGCCATATTGTGTGCGTTGATTACTTCTGTTGGAAGGATACATCTTTCATTATACTTGACAACTTCTCTGTCAACATATTCAGTGATTGTTTGCCCCTTCTCACGAATGATTTGCGTATCAGATACAATCTTTTCTACAATTTCAGTGTTAGTCTGCATTGACTTAACTTCTGCATTCTTTAATTTTAGCTTAAGTTCAGCTACTTCTACCGCAACGCTGTGCTTATATGCTAGTGCGCCCTGAAAGAAGACGGCTACGATAGTAAGAGCAAATGCAAGAAGTTGAATAGGAAGCTTATATTGAGCTATGAATGGGACTCTTCCTGCGACAGCAGCAACTATTAACCCAAATACCCCAACGATGAGGGCTAGGTTAAATACAAAAGTCGGTACAAAAGTAAGAATCCAAAATATTGACATAACAATATTATTTATCAAAGAACTTGCAAACCGTGTCTGCAACGGCTTCTATTTCACTATCAGAAAGTTCAGGATAGATGGGTAGACTCAATACTCCTCTAGACAATGCTACACTTGTACTAATAAGGTCAGGCTTATTGATAATCTCTTTAGCAATAGGAAGTTCTGAAAGTGCATAGGGATAATGAACTTTAGCTTCAATCTTATTGTCAGATAGATATTGCACCAGTTCGTTTCTATCACTAGTATAAATTACGAATTTTTGATCGGCGTGACAGTTTAATCCTCTGCCTCCGTTATATCCCTTACTCAAGCATCTGATGGGCAGGTCTTCAAAACGCTCCAAATAGTAACGTCTGATATCGTATCTTCGTAACTGCCATTTGTCAATGTATTTGGCTCTTACTAATAGATGACTGCATTCCAACTCACTCATCTTACTATTAGTTCCGGGATAGAAGTGATCCGGTTTTCCATTGTTCTTTATTACGTTTACGGCTTCATACAATGACTGGTCATTAGTAACAATCGCTCCTCCGTTACCGCTTGAAGGCAAGTTCTTTGTTGGGTCAAAGCTTATTGCCATACCATCGCCTACCTCATCTTTAGTGACTGATAACCAATGTTGGGCGCCGTCTACTATAAAGGGAGAATATAAATTTCTTTTTCCAGCAGCACCGTACAGTCCCACAAAGCAATGATAGGTGCCTAAGTGGTCTTCATATTCGTCAAATTTCATTAGACCGGTGTTGTCTGTATCAACTAGTTCGATATCCCAGCCCGTAGTATGAAATGCGTTAAGTGTAGCAGGGTACGTTAAGTTTGGAATTCGTATCTTAGGCGGTTCTTCGTATCCTGCCAAAAAATTCATTTCATAGTGATAACCTGCAATAAGCTCTAATGCTTGCGTACCACTATGTGTAACAGTTGCGTACTTGCAACCAGTGCGCTCACATAGCCAAGATTCAAAGGTAGCAGTGAAGGGTCCATTAATCAACACCCCTTCCTTTAAGGCTTCATGCGTTGCGTCTAGCAACTCATCTTGCAGGTTATAGTATTGTCTTGCTAGACCAAAATGAGGAATTAGATAGCCACTCATAGTAGTTTTGGAATCCTTCTTCAATGTTGACAGTGGGATTATATCCAAAGTCTCTGCGGGCTGCGTTGATACTTAATGTGCCGCGACTTGGGTAGTCTTCGCTCTTATGCGTCACTTCAATCTTACCTTTGCCAACAATCTTTGTGATAAGCTGTGCTGCTTCAAGTAAGGTTCTAGATTCGCCACGAGTAATGTTATATGTTCTGAACGCTGTGTCCTTACTAAGGGACGCTCCTACGATGCCTGAGGCGGTATCTGCTACGTATGTAAAGTCTAGTCGCTCGTGTTCCCCGTTAACCTTAAGCACTTCGTCCCGCATTGCAGCCATAAAGAATTTGGAGATTACCCTATCCTCAACGTCACAGGGACCGTAAACAGCACTGGGGCGAACGATTGTATAATCAAAGCATCCGCGATGACCGTAGTCTCTGACTAGATGCTCTCCCGCAAGTTTCATAATAGCATACTGACCCTGCGGCTTGCAGAATGCATATTCATCAGTGCCATCTTTGAAGTCACCATAGACCATGCTGCTGCTGACATATACAAAACGCTTGACTTGATACTTACAACTCAACTCGCACAGGTTGAGTAAGCCTTTCATCATAGTATCTGCGGCTAATGTAGGATTGCTGTTGACTACCTTCTGTCTAGGGAAGCTAGCAAGATGAATTACAAGGTCGGGTTTTACTGCTCTAAATGCAGTTTCTACCTCTGATAGTGCAATGTTATATTCATAACAGACCGATGAGATTTTTGTTTGACGCTCTAGCATCAAAGCATTTAGTTCATCTTCGGGAATGATTCCATATGTAGTAAAATTGTCAACAAGCGTGATATCGTCATATCCCATGTCTTCAAGTTGGGCAACAATATTATGCCCAATGAAGCCCATGCCGCCTGTTACTAGAATTCTCATGAATAGCTTTTCAAATAATTTTCAGCAATTAGCATCATGCCCTTAGCTTGCTCAATGTTTTGAGGGATAGGACAATGCGTACCGGCTTCATACTTCATAGCAGAATCTACAAGAGGTGCAATATCATTATCGAAGATTTGTGCCATCGTGTTGTACAATTCTTCACGCTCACGCTTCGTCATACCTGACATAAGAGTGTACATTCTATCATCTTCGCTGATTTCTAGACCATAATCATGACGGAAGGTCATGCACATGTTATTGATGATTTCTTCACGGGTTTTCATTCGTATTTCAACTTCCAGTAGGTATATTGTTCAGGGGTCAAATCAATTTTTATTTGGTAAGTGTAGCCAAATTTAGCCGGGTCCATTACACGGTGCCAACTGGGAGTCTCAGCACAGTTTTCCATTGCCCACTTGCCTGCTTCGCTGTTCTGCCATTCCCAAAGAGGTTCGGCAGCATAGATATCAGGATCTTCAACGTCTCCGACAGTGAAACGGTGAGCAACGATTGTTTTCATACTGCCATATCAGCCTTAATAGTTCCATGACTCTGATAGTCAAATAACAGTATATCATCCATTGCGAATTTGTCAATGTTTTTTATCTCAGGATTGAGGAAAAGTGCAGGTAATGGGTATTCTTCTCTGCTTAACTGTTCGTTAACCTGTTCAATATGATTGCTATAGATATGCGTGTCGCCAGTTGAAATGATAAGTTCGCCTACCTTTAGGTCACATACCTGTGCAATCAAGTGAGTGAGTAATGCATAGCTAGCGATGTTGAAGGGTAGTCCAAGGAATACGTCAACGCTACGCTGATACATGTGGCAGCTTAGTTTGCCATTGCTTACATAAAACTGTGCGAGAACGTGGCAGGGAGGCAACGCCATCTTGTCTAGTTCGTCTACATTCCACGCAGTGATGATATGTCTGCGACCGTTCGGGTCAGTCTTGATACCCTCAATTAGATTTGAGAGTTGGTCAACTCCTCGCCAGTCTCTCCACTGTACGCCGTATACTCTGCCCAAATCCCCGTAGTATCTCGCTTTTGGAGTCCAATAAGCTGCTTGAGCGTTTCCTGTCCATATTGTGCTACGTTCAGTATCTCTGGATCCGTGTAAAATTTCCGCAAGTCTTCTCTCATCTCCGCTCCCTTCTATAAACCACAATAATTCACTTACTACTGATTTCCACGCTAATTTCTTTGTAGTAACAGCGGGGAAACCCTCTGATAGATTAAATCTAAGTTGACGACCGAATACGCTGATAGTACCAACTCCGGTTCTATCATCTTTTCGTTCACCGTTATTTAGTATGTCTTCAAGTAAATCGTGATATTGCTTCATTTTCTTTTCCAAATTTCGTATCTGTGATCAGGGAACACTTCGCTCCATGTTCTAGTAAAGTTAGCTTCTAGATATAGCAAATCTATGAAGGTATCGCAAGTGTAATGGTCGTATACTCTTGTCAAATGAACTTCATTGATATATGACCATGATTGTTCTATTAGTTTGGCGCCACCGATAAGCCAATACCAATCAGTGTGGTCCATGATATCAGATACGCAAGTTACCCCTTCATGTTCAAAGGGCCTTGACGTAACAACGATATTGATACGATTGGGTAATGGTTTCTTTGGTAAGCTATCCCAAGTATTGCGTCCCATTATCACTGGTTGTCCTTCAGTCAAACGCTTGAATCTTGGCAAATCGCCCTGAATGTTACTCCAGGGCAATCTGTTTTGATAGCCTATACCCCCATTTGGGTCACATGCTAATATTAATTTCATAGTCCATTCAATAATCTGTCAGTTTCGGGTTGGACTGTTTCCGCAATACTTTCTACATTTAAGATGAACTCAATTCCTGTAACTAACTCATCTAATTCAATAAGCTTAGTACTGATTGCATCTTCAATTTCGTCAGGGTAAAGTCCTTGTTCCAGTAGTCGCTGTATATTAATAGTATGTTGTTTTCTTCCTACTAGCTTCAATACAATTTTTTTAATAAACTCAACTGGAATTTGCTGTTTGTCAACATCTTCAAGTAATTTTTCCCACTTTTCAATAAATTCAGGGGACATTAACTAACACCTTATGCAGTAAGGACCTTCTTTGGTCTTCCTCTAGTCTTTTTTGCTGCTGCGGAAGTGCTTACTACGGGTGCAGATGCTACTGGATCCATTGTATTAGCTTCTTGCAATAGCCTATCTGCTTCTGCGAGTAGTCCCTTTGCTTCTGCTGACATTCTCATCGCCTGTTGACGAAGATTGTTAGCAATAGCATTGTCACCCAATGCGTCGCCTGATGCTGTTAAAGGTGCAACTGGTGGAACAGTGTCCTGTGGTACTGCATCACCGCGCATACGCTTAGCAACTTGTACTGGATCCTGCATACCCATCTGACTATCCATATCAGCAAGCTTCTGCACTGCTGCTTCACCTCTTTCCATTTCATCAAGGATAGTGTTTAGTTCACTAAGCTTAATCTGTGTTCCGGGTGTTGGGGTCATTACGACAAGTTCAGTTTGAACCTTCTTAAGCTGACCTTCAGCATGAAGTTTCTGTAAGATGATAAGACCATCTGTGGTGTAACTGCGGTTTAATGCATCCGCTAAATTCTTGCTATTCTGACCAATCTCGCTCTCAATACATTTTACTAGCGGGTCATGAACAGTTCTGTTCAATAGTTCTGTATATACTACCAAACACATGTGTGGCTCGCCGGGTACTTCACGAAATACGACCGCTACCTTGCGATCACCGTGCTTCCCTACGTGTCTTAAAAAAGCCATTTGCGTTCTCCTTGTAAATTCGCACTTGTATTTAATTGCTAAATTGGTTGGAGAATATTTTTATTTCCAACGCAAACTAAAGAGTGTTGCGTGTTTAGGATCATTGAATATTACATCCATAAACCATCCTGCTCCAAATTGGCACCATCTAGCTTCCCAATTTTCACCGTAATAATGAGTAGCATGGCTATCAAAATGTCGGCGTAAGTCTGAGTCGCCTACATTATCACTCAGCCAAATGAGTACTTCTAATACGTTAGATGCCATACTGGCGCCAATGCGCACCTTAGTCATGACCATCGCAAGATGAACATCGTTAAGTGTTTTTCTTCTGCAAACCAAAAGATATAGTCTGGATCTGAACGATAGTTCCAGACTGTTCGCATAGTTTCTTGGTGATGCCCACAAGGTCCAAAGGTGTCCCAGCACCACTGAGCCATTTCCTCCAATTCAGTAAATGAGTACATTATTGGATTAGCATAATGATAAGGTGTTTTATCAATTAAGAGTTTAGTGTCTTTAGTAAATGTAGCTATGCGCCTAGCCGCAGGTTCAAAACCCATTTCGTCTATCCAAACACCAGTAGCCTTAACCCCACTTAAGTTCATAAAACAACGCTTCCTTTGGATCTTCAAACGCTGGTGATAGAGAGCCAAAGAAGCCCTCATGTCCAGAGATTGCAAATCTACCGGCCAGCTTTTCTAGAATCCAAATCTTAGATTCGTCAGTCAAGACAGTTCCTGACTTAACAAAATGCGGAGGCGTGAAATCTAATTCACGGTCAGTAAACCAAGTGTGTAAGTTGATATCGTCAATCGTTTTCATTTTTCACCAACAAATATATTTCTTCAAGCTTCTCTAGCTGGTCGTTTAACGCGGGAACTGTTTTAGCCAATTCACAGATTTTTGTAAGCCGGTCTCGTCTAGCAAGAAGCTGTTTAGTTTCCTCTACGGTATCATCTTTGCGGACTAAAACGCGGTCAGACGATCCACGCTTTCTTGCGTAGACCGTCTTTCCACCGTCCGGGGACTCGTATATAGTCGCCCCAACTATTGCTATCGGATTATTTTTTGTGATCATCGTAGATAGCATATGTACCGAAGGGCGGGTTCGGATTGGGGTCACCGTGAATGATCCAAGTCGTATCACAGTAATCAGCATCACCCCAGCTACCGCACGGATAACCATCAGTGAAGACAATCAAGCGATTGGGAACACGACCAGCTTCCTTGAGGTCATCAAAGATGCTATCAAAGTCGGTACCGCCGCCACCGTGAAGCTGATACTCCTCAATGTTCTCCATGTTCTCGCTCGTATACTCCTGCGTGTTGTAGCAGCGAGTATCAAAGCAAGTGACGCGGAGCGAGTAACCATCAAACGCTTCCATCATACCACCAACTTCGCTAAGGAACTGCATACCCTGCTTATTACTGATAGAACCTGACATATCAATATAGATATCAACGTCAATTTCTTCACCAGGATTCATACCAGGCATAACAGCATCCATGTGCCAAGAACGACGAGAAGGACGCATCCAAGTGTAATCGGACTTGATAGCAGAGGTCAAATTAGTTTGGATAAGTTCACGCCAGGGCATGACAGGGTCAGTAAGCTGCTTGATAAGACGTTCAACGCCCAGCGGAATAGTACCAGCTTCGGCAGTCTGTGCAGCGTTAAGAATAGCCTGCTTCATTTCCTGACGGGCCTGTTCACGCTCCTCAGGACTCATCCGCGGACGCTTACCATTACCCTTCTGACCATTGCCTTCGCCATCTTCGTCACCATCACCAGAACCTTGACCTTCATCTTCAAGGTGATCGTCAAGCATCTTGTCAAGAAGGTCGTCAATGTTGATATACTTGACATTCTTCATGAGGTCGTCGTAAATGACTTCCGAAGCAAGACCATCGTACTTGCTCTCATAAAGAGCAGGAACAGTAGTAATCATTTCACCGACCTTGTGACGCTTGAGGTCAGCATTAACGGCATAGTCGTTAGCAATGTTCCAAATCTCAGGGTCACGATTGTCACGACGACCAAGGTGATCGTAAACAACGTGAAGAACTTCGTGACCGACAAGGAATTCAACTTCCTTAGTGCGAAGCATCTTAATGAAACGACTGTTGTAGTAGAAACGCAGACCGTCAGTAGCAGCAGTGGAGCACCATTCGTCAGCGTTTACAAGCTGCATACGAGTAGCGAGATTACCGAAAAAGCTTTGACGGAGCAGGAGACCGATACGAGCGGTAATAAGACGCTCACGGGCTTCGTGATCAATCTTAGGGTCAGTCGGACCAATCAGATTTTCAAACTTCTTGCTACGGGTGCGCTTGCCCTTCTTAGGCTTAGTCGCAGTACCGGGAATAACGTCACTCATAGAAATCTCCTTAGTTGATATAGTCAATATAACAAACCTTAAGGGTATTGTCAACCAAAAACTTCAAGTTTGTTTGCTTTTTAAGAACGCTTCTGTAGCGCATTTGGCGCTGCAATATTCTTCAAAGTCACCTTTACCCCAAAACGGATCTCGGTGATATAGAGCAGCAAGGTAGGGAGCATTGTGCGGATACTTGCGAGTAGGGAATTGATGAAGTGTTCTTTCTACTTGGACACCGCAAACCGCGCAAGTGGCTATGCTCATATTAATACCTACGAAAAATGGGGGAGGGCTGTCTCGAACCCTCCCCCGGAGCTTGCTGGCTTAGTTGCCAGCTTCCACGATGTACTTACCGTACTTCTTGTGGAACTCGTCAAAGTTAGAAAGCTGCGAGGGCTCAATCGGCAGACGGTACGTCTTAAGCGCAATCTTAGCACCCATCACAACCAGTTCAGTTTCGAAGTTCTTCATGATGTATTCAAAGAAGTTATCAGCCATCACGTGGAACTGCTTGTTATCAACACGCTTGTTGTCAAGTGCTTCCTTAAGTTCGTAGCACATAGAAATCGTAAGCGAATACATCGCAGAGATTTCCTTGACCTTAAGGTCCTTGACCTTACCATCAAGAATGTCAGCGGGGTTCGGCATCTGACCAGCAACACGACGATGTGCCATGAACTTAGTAGCGAGACCGTCACCAACTGCACCAGCAACGAGATTGAACAGCGTATCGTTATCAACGTTGTCCTCGTCAGTAAGCAAGTCGCTCACGAACACCCACGAACGCGGGGTAGCGAAGGCACGAGACGAAGCCTTAGCGTCAAAGTCGTACATATCCTGCTTAGCGAACGAGAGATAACCAACAACGTCCTTGTGAACGCCCTTGTTAACAGCCCACTGCTGCCAAGAATTGAAGTCAGGACGCATTTCAAGGTGAACGAAACGGTTAGCAAGCGGCATCGGCATACGATATGTAACGCCCTTGTCGCTATCGCGGTTACCAGCAGCAACGATAACAACGTTATCAGGCAGCTTGTACTTACCAACACGACGGTTCAGAATAAGCTGATAACCAGCAGCCTGAACAGCGGGCGGGGCAGAGTTCATTTCGTCAAGAAACAGAACCACAATCGGATACTGTGCAGCGAGTTCTTCGCTAGGAAGATCGACAGGCTCGGCCCAATCCATCTTGCCGATATCCTTGTTGAAGTAGGGGATACCGCGAATGTCAGTCGGTTCCATCTGCGCCATACGCAAATCGACCATGTAACCACCGAGTTCATCAGTGATTTCCTGAACGCATTCGGACTTACCGATGCCTGGAGGGCCCCAAAGAAAGACAGGACGCTTTGCCTTAAACGCAGCGAGAATTGCCTTACGGGCCTGAATTGAAGTGATAGTGAGATTATCGGACATCTGAGACATAATTTAAGCTCCTTAGTTTGAACAAATACAGAGAGTGTTTGCTTCGTTGCTCTCTATAGTCTTGTTATACGACATTGTGAGGGGTAAGTCAACCACTTTTTCGCCTTAGTGGATATTTTTTTATGCCATGAGTTTTGCCATAAGGATAAGCTGCTCAAGATGATTGATAGCCTTGATCATGTCTTCCTTATGTGCATCAAACTTATATGATTTACGAGTTTGGCGCATTTCAACCTCAAGGCGACTAAGGGTGTTATTCATTTCACCAATATTGTTACAGAATTTCATGAGGTCAGGATTGTATGGAAGACGCTTCAACTGAATACGTAGGTCACCGATGATTTCCCTAGCTTCTATTGCAGTGTTAAACGTTCTATCCATATTATCACACTACAGTAGTTTTGGGCATAAGTCAACCGCTTTCTTTAGTGAGCCTATTATCGTCAGGGGAGAACGAGCCGCGATTGTAAACTGACTTGACCTGATTAGGATTGAAGGCGACCCAGACTTGACCGGACTTAGCGTTGCTATTGTTAGGGATTGCTTCGTTAATGATTGCCCCATCAAAGCCTAGCTTCTGTAGGTTATCAATAAACTCTGCGCCTTCGGGACCATCAAACAGTTCCCATCGTTCAAGTTCGTAAAAGTGATTGTAGATTGAACGAAGGTCAATGTCGTTAGCTTTGAATTCTGCTACGGTTTCCTCATCACTCAGCATTCTTGACAGTGCATCATCACGTAAATCAATCGGAGATTGTATTGACAGGTGTACCGGAAGAATTCTGCCACCTTCCTTGACTCGCCCAGTGTTTGGATCTTCAATGAAGCCTTCAGCAAACTTTGGGTCCACTGCGAAGAAGGAACCATGACGCTCTACTTCATATGCCATTCCCAATGCACTAGCGAATCCTGTGCCATGCGTATTGAATGTGTCAAAGTCTTTGGTTGTTGCGTGATAGAATGTCTGTGGCTTGCCGTTCTGTACGCCCCAAGACTTTGCTAACCAATTACCTAAACGCTTTTCTCTGTGCTGCTCGTCATAGCCCGGAAACATTTCTTCCTGCTGCTCACCTAAAAAAGTTTTAAACTCTCGCATTAGGTCTTCTGCAATCTTTCCGTCTGCTCTGGCTTGGGGAGGGATGCCTGCTCTGGAAGTCTTGAAGCCAAATGCCTTAGCGTTCTTCTTGATTGCGTCTGGCTTTACATCTACGGTGAGGGCAGTCTTGAAGCGAGGATCGTTCTTTTCTTTTGCTGATGGAATGTATCCTGAGGCTTCATATAAATCGTTATCGCCTTCTCGCTCACCGTAGCTGCTAGATTTGGTTAGTCCAACATAAGCTGGGATAGTATCATATCCTAAATTAGCATAAGCATTAGCACGATGGATTCCGTCAATTATTGATTTTGCAATAGGATCATAAACAATCGGAGGCATAGTTTTCGGTGAGTCTTTGATATGCTCTATGTAGTCATCTACTAGGTCCTCATCTACATAATGTTCATCTAGATTAAGATTAGATATAGGAAGTGAGGTTAATTTATAATCATCAAACCAATAGATTCTGTCACCAATATCACCTTCAACAAAGTCATCCGGTTCTCGGTGCCCGCTTTGTACATCGCTGTAGATAGTGTGTGCGTCAACTGTTTCATCTATTTTTGGATTCCAAGTATCTGGATTCTTGTATGGTTCAGGATTGGCAAACACTGCATATATAACAGGGTAATCTTGATATCCAGCAAAGCCAACTTTTAGTGGCTTTTTGCCGCCTTCACGCCTAACAAAGTCTCGTATGACTTCCTTATAAACATCGTCATAGTTTGCTAAGTGTCGTGGGTTGTCCGATGGTAGATTGCATCGTCTTTCTGCATCCTGTTGACATTCATCAGTGAAGCCTTCAAAGTGAACGTGGTACGGACCAATTTGTTCTACACCAACATCATCAGGATTCAGCGATTGAACGAAGTTTTCAATTTTGTTTTCATACTGACTTTCTTTTAGCTTCTTACCCTGCACTGCTGTTGTCTTGTTAGGCTCATCAGCTAATCCAGTCTTTGCTCTAGGCATAAACTTGTTGATTGATTTGAGAGTCAACGGACCTAGCTTACCATCAAGGTCAAGGTTAGCGCCATACTTCTTATTCAAATGTTTCTGAATCTTAAGTACTGCTGCTTTTCTATCGTCTGTCTCATTGACATTATACGTAGGGTCAGTCTTTTGACGTTTCATACCTTTAGGTTGATTAGGGTCAATAGGGTCAATGTCAGTTGTGGTTAGACCAGTCTTTTCTAAATCTTTAATATATTTGTGTTCGGTATCTTCATCACCAAATGAGAAGATAGTGCTGGGAGGACCTTTACCAAAGTCATGCTTGCCTAAACCCTTCATATTGCTGATATGCTGTCCTAGCTTGTACCAGTCGTATACATCACTAACGTCTACTCTGACAGTACCTGCAGGCATCGTCGGCTTAAACTCAGGACCAGGGGGCGGACCATTTGGGTCGTAGTCTTCATTAGCATACTCGTCAATGCTTAACTTTTCAGCGTGTAGTTGTGTTTTAAGGTCATGTAGGTCTTGAATCAGTCCTTGCTTTCTGATTGCTTTGAATGCTAGATTCTCAGGACCAAACTCGCCGGCTTTCTCTAGCCCGCTCTTGCGATAACGCTTAATTAATGCGAGGGTATCGTTGACTCTTTTTGGATCTCTTGACTTCAATGCTAACTCAATGAGGTCGCCAAGCTTCTCATACTTTGCTTTAGTTGCAGCTTCGTCAAAATTTGCTCTACGCTTTTTAGGAATACGAATCCACTTGTCATATACAACGCTGTATTCACCTAAGCTAAAATGGGGTTGGTTAGTGTCCTGTACATATAATTCTACAGGAACATCACGAACGGTAATGTCGTGGGCATCGTTGTATAATGTTTTCTTAGCAGTGAATAGTTCTTGATACACTTCATTGTTTGGTAGTTCATTGAAGTCTACCAATACGTGCAAGTCTAAATCACTGTGTGGAGTATATGAATAGGCAGCGTTACTACCACTGATGGTAACGTCTCTAACTTTAAGATTACTAATGCCTAGATATTCTACAAAATCTTCTGCAATCAACAATAACTGATCACGCACTTCTGGGTCAAGTTTAGTACCTTCCCACAACTTAGGGTTCAATTCCTTGTGAAAAGTTACAGCATCGCTTAATTTAAAGGATTCTAGTTCATTAATGTCCATACTGTATTTATCAGTATAGTTCTATGGTCAATCTAGATTTTCAAAGGTAAGATGCAATCTAGGCTCTGAACCTGCATTCATAAAAGAATGAGGGATACCGTTATTGACTACATAGGCGCTACCATCAGCAGGCATCAAGAATGATTTATGCTCGTAAATAAACCTGCAACCTATGTTGGTGATTATAGGAATATGAACACAAGTCTTTCCCTTGTCAACGTGCCAATTGTAGCAAGTGTTGGGCATAACGATTCTATAAGTTGCGGAGTCAAACTTATGAATGTTCATTATTGTTCTAATGACTTCATGGGTATATGGAAGATTGCTAAGTTCGGTTGACTCTCTGCCTGTCTGCACAAGATGGAACTTACTTTGGACTAATACAGCATTGCCATGATTGGTAACATCCGTTAGAATGTATGAGACACTTTGGTATTCTCTCAACAGTTGAGCAAGGTCAAATCTAAGATTGGGGAGACGATCAATGTGTATCGTAGTGGGCAAAGACATAAAGATATTTATGTGTGCAAAGTTGGCGGATTCTGTTTCTAAGCTCCGCCGGGCTCACAGGATTATGCGGCTAGCGCAAGATCCACATTGTTGTCATTAGCTGCGACATTTACAGTTTTTGGCTTATATGCGGCCAACCAATCAGTCTACTCTCACCTCTGCCTTGCAGTCGATCCTATTTCGCCCCCATAAGTTTATGGTGGAGGCGCCGGGTACCGCCCCCGGGTCCTGCACAAACATCAGATTGCATCAAACAACTGATAATCTATTTATATACTAGTTGGGGGTTCGTGTCAATCTTTTTATTGTCGTTTGGTAAAAACTCGTCTAAACATGTACCACAACAATAATCATCTTGCAAAATACGGGCAGCTAGTTCTTCTCTGCTAGTAAATTGCGATTCTCTAATGTTTCTACAATTACAGACTACCATAATTATAGATCAGGTTCACGACCCATTTCAGTTAGTCTAGTTGCTCGTTCATGAATTTGTTCTTCGGTGAGTCTAGAATCTTTAAGATACTTTACCCAACGCTGGTAGCGTCCGCGCTCCTTTTGAGTCGGCTTTCGCACAGGACGCATACCTGACCAATCAATCATTGCTCGTACCAGCAGTTACGTCCAGCAACATAAGGATTGCCGTAATAGTCACGTTGAACTATGTCCTGACAAACTTGTCGAGGTTGCGGCTGATGGCGTTCTACTACGATTACTTCACGATTGCGGCGACGATTGTTGTTATCGGCAATAGCTTTTCCAACAAGCAATGCTCCAAGACCAATGATAATTGCACCTTCTGTGCTTACACCACGATCACGACGATGATGCTGTCTATGATAAGGGCTGTGTACATTTCTGTCATTTCCCCAACGGTAATCACGATCCCTATCACCGGCAAATGCCGGAGTAGAAACTGCAAGCATTGCAGTCATTGTAATAAGCGAAACAATCTTCTTCATAGTAGCCTCCTTTGGCTGTTAGTAGATCAAACCGTATGCGATGCACCAAACTTCAAGTGCCAGCCTGTATGTGGCATACGCTATCACCGGAATTAAGGGAGTTACTAGCACGGCTGTGGCTAGAAATTTTTGATTGTATAAAATATTTTCTTTCATATTACCCTCTACTATACTTATCTTTTTTATCGTTGTCAACCGGTTTATGTCAGATTTGGTCAAATTTTTCTCTGAGCCAAGCCCACTCATAGCTCAACTTCAACTGGTCAAAGTCGCCGTCTACTTCATCGTAATACTCGTCTGCATCCAACGCACCCTTGATGCTGTATTGAGCAAAGTCACCCTCTGCCTTATTCAACCATGCATCAAGTCTTTCCTTAGACACTTCGCTATCATCTGCTCTAAGCTTGATGACCTCTCTGAATGCTGTTCTCCATGTTGAGAACTCATCAGTGTTGTATTGAGCAGTACCTGAAATCAACGGAACAACTTCATGCTCATCATCTAATGTAAAGTCTAGTCCTTTACCGTCATTGGCTAGAGTTAGCTTCTTATTGTACGCAATCATTGCTTGGTGACCATATACCAATCCATTAACAGGATTCTTTGCATGGAAGATATAATGCTTTGGACTCTGCATTCTATCTGGTTGCCAGTTAAAGTCAAACTTAGGACTGACCTTCAGCTTAGCAAACACAGTGAACATCCAAGGAGTGTTGCTTGCTTCTGCTGCTGCGTGATATGCTGCTGCACGACCATTCACTCCATCTACTCTCACTACTCTGTTAGGGAGATTCTTAGTGATATTCAGCAAATGCTCGTAATGTTCTTCTGCCCCAGTTTCGCCGTTGCTTAAGAACACAATGTCTAGTGGGTTAGACAATGATAGCTTAGGAGCACGTTTGATATATGGATACTCGTATAGTTCTTTCTTAACGTAATCCTTAATTTCTTTGGGAGCAACAATTCTAGTGGAGCCTGTACTTGTTACATAGATGTTCTTAGTTTCGGCTGACCAAAGATTCATTGGCTCTACATCAACCTTACCAATGTCAACATTATCACTAGTAATTAATGTTGCGTACGGGAAGTCAGTAATCTTATCAATTGAGTTAGTGTGCGTGTCATCACTGATAACAATGATTGGTTCTTGTAGACGCTCTGCCTTCACAGTGCCATTATAGTTTACTTTGGTGAAGTTTTCTAGCCTGTCAAGTTCACTGATTACTTCTCTTGCGTTACTAACGTCAATAAAGAATGTGTCGCCAAACTTCTGTTTACCACTAGGGAAAACATGCAGATTGTCTCTTGAGAATGGATCAATTATGTAAGTGAAATCAAAGTTAGTGTAATCACAAACACTTGAACATACCCAAATGAAATGTTCTTTCTTCTCAGGCTGGCGCTTGATAACTTCTCTTAGTGTGTCCAAATAACTGTTATTGTATTTGGTAGTAGTAACTGTTTTGTCAGGCGCTTTATTCTGCAAGATAGAAACAACATTGGGTGTTTCTTTATTACCGTGGTCAATAACCACAATGTCGTGACTGCACTTTGTGGCCGTAGCTCTAATGTCTTTCACGAAGTTTAGATTGCTTAAATGCTCAATTATCTTGATGTATTTCGTATCTTCACGGAAAGTTTCAGTGTTGATCATGAATGTTGTACCCCAATGACTCCATTGAGTTCCAAATACATGTACCATCTTTATTTGCCAAGGGTTCGGATAGTAGCTAAAGTTGAAATCACTGTAATCAAGTTCACTGTTCAGTACCCAAATCAATTCACTAGTTGCTCTATTAGTGCAACGATTGATAGTGTCTACCCAACTATTAAGATAGCGAGTCTTTTGAATTTGTGTACCATATTTCGCTTTTAGTGCTTCAAATCTAGCAGCAGCTTCGGGGTTTCCACGGTCAACAAAGAACATGTCCACTGTTTCGCTAGAGACGTTTTCTATTTGTTCAGTGATGCTCTCCTCGTGAATATCAATCTGTTCATCTTCAATGATAGTGTCATCAACATCAATTTCAACTCTCGGAACGTTGATTATCTCACCCTCATTACCTGGCACGACATATATCGGACCATCTAACGGATTTGCAGAAGTACCGAATTGGTAAATGTAGGGTTTTGCTGATGGGTGAGGTACCCAACTAAAGTCAAATCGAGTAACATCTATATCTTCACGCACTTCCCAATTATTATTATTCGGGGCTAGCTTAGCTATCATGTCATCAATAAACTTAGCTTCTACAGCGCCATCTACTCTGTACTCAATTGTCGGCATTTCATCTGCCGGATACCAGTTATTACCGAATAGGTAAATGTAAGGGGGACTAGTATCATCGGGATGCCAAGACCAGTCGAAGTCTTTGATTTTTACCCCTCCCAAAACTTTAAACTTGCTTCGGTTAGGCAATCGTTTTGCCTTGATAATACGTGTATCAATATATTTGATTGGGCTAGAGCTATCAGCACCCGGAGTGACATATTTAGGTCCGCCGGTCTTTTGATGTTGTGTACCGAACTGATAGATATATGGCTGATCTTCTACATATGGGTGCCAACTAAAGTCAAAGCTGTTAACGTCTATTTCATTTTCGTCATATACCCAATTGGTTCTATCGGGTAGGGCTTTAGCAATTGGATTATCTACATACTTGACTTCGGTAGCTCCATTCACTACGTACTTAGGGCCGCTGTTCAATGCCCACTGAGTACCGAACTGATAGATGAAGTCGGGATCAGTGTCATCAGGATGCCAGCTAAAGTCAAAATCAGTAACGTCTACGTTCTTAGGAATATCCCAATTCTTTTGATTAGGCAGATATCTTGCTTTTTGCTCATCTACGTATTTTACTGTTGTTGCTCCAGGATAGGTGTATCTAGGACCATTAGTCTTCTGCCACTGAGTACCAAACTGATAAATTTGAGGCGGCTCTAACGGGTTAGGACGCCATGACAAGTCAAAGTCTGAAAGGTCAATCCCCTCTGGAATAAACCAACGGTCATGCTCCGGAAGAACAATCACATTGTCTTCCATGTATTTGATATCAGTTGCGCCCGGAACAATATATTCTATAGTAGGCTCATACTTGTTGCTGATATATTTGTTACCCCATCTGTAAATGTACGCAGGGTCTTTGGGGTGTGGTCTCCAACTAAAATCAAACGCATCTTCGTCAATTTCTTTATAGATTTTCCAGTTATCTCTACTAGGTGCTAGCTTAGCACAAACGCCAGTGATATATTTTATTTGAGTTGCGTTCGGAACAACATATTCTACAGTAGGCATATCTTCTGCACCATATTGCTCATTGCCAAATACATAGATGTATGGCTCTTCGGTATCGTCGGGATGCCACGAATAATCAAAGTCTTTAACGGGATAACGTTCTACCCAATTATACTTTTCTTTATTAGGCAGACGTTTCGCTTTGAGAATACGAGTATCAATATATTTTATCGGACTAGAACTATCAGCGCCGGGCGTGATATACTTAGGGCCACCAGTCTTCTGCCACTGCGTACCAAACTCGTAAATATATGGCTGATCTTCTACGTATGGGTGCCAACTAAAGTCAAAATCAGTAACGTCAATCAAGGTTGGATCATACACCCAGTTGGTTTTATTTGGCAACGATTTAGCAACTAAGTTGTCCATGTACTTAATTTCATCAGTTGCGCCCGGCACAACATACCTAGGTCCACCGGTCAATGCCCACTGAGTACCAAACTGATAGATGTATGCTGGGTCTGTATCGTCTGGATGCCAACTAAAGTCAAAATCAGTAACGTCAACATAATCGGGAATTTCCCAATTATCCAAATTAGGCAATCGCATTACTTTTTGAAAGTCCACATACTTAATTTCAGTTGCGCCCGGCGCAACATACCTAGGGCCGCCAGTCTTTTGATGCTGCGTTCCAAACTCATACGTATACAGAGGATCATTGGGGTTAGGGACCCAACTAAAATCAAATCCAGTGGTATCAACATTTTCGGGAACAACCCAATTAGTCATATTGATGCCTAGCGTTGCAACTATATCGCTGACAAATTTTGTTTGGGTAGCGCCTTCTACTCTATATTGAATAGTAGTGCATTCTTCTGCGGGATACAGATTGTTGCCAAAAGCATAGTTATATGGTTCTTCGGTGTCGTCTGGGTGCCAACTGAAATCAAAATCAGCCACCTCATAGAATAAGTTCCAGTTACTATCATGTTTGTTAGGCAAACGAATTGCTTTTAAGATACGTGTATCAATATATTTGGTTGGGCTAGAGCTATCAGCGCCCGGAGTAATGTACTTAGGTCCGCCTGTCTTCTGCCATTGAGTACCGAACTGATAGATATAGGGCTGGTCTTCTACATATGGATGCCAGCTAAAGTCAAAACTTTCGATATCAATCAGCTTCTCATCATAGACCCAATTGGTTTTGTCCGGTTTAGCAATTGCTATTTGATCATCTACATACTTGACTTCAGTTGCATCATCAACTATGTATGTGGGTCCTCCACTGAATGCCCACTGAGTAGCAAACACGTAGATATAAGGAGGGCTAGTATCATCTGGATGCCAACTAAAGTCAAACGTAGTGCTATCAATGTTATCAGGCACATTCCAATTATCTACTGAAGGTAGCTTTCTGACTTTTTGAAAGTCAACATACTGTTTTTCAGTAGCGCCAGGCACTACATACTGAGGGCCTCCTGTCTTCTGCCATTGTGTTGCGAACTCGTAAATATACGGTGGTGCAGCAGGGCTAGGTTCCCAACTGAAGTCAAATCCAGTAGTGTCAACATCATCAGGGACTATCCAGTTATCCATGCATGGTTTGCGTACTGCACGGTCTTCCATATACTTGTATTCAGTAGCACCTTCAACTACGAATTGCACCGATACCTTGTCTTCTGGTATATTCCACTGATTGCCCCATGCATAGATGTAGGGAGGGCTTGTGGGGTCCGGACGCCATGTATAATCTAGACCATAGCTGTCTTCAAGATGTTCAAATAATTCTCTCTTACTTGATAGTTTGGCTTTGATATCAGTAACATACTTAATTTCAGTTGCATCAGGGCAGTGATACTCAACAGTAGGCATGATAGTGCCATCGTATTGTTCGTTACCGAATACGTAAATGAAAGCGGGTTCTCTAGGGTCTGGTCTCCAGCTAAAGTCAAACGATGATTTATCAATATCTTCAACTATGTTCCATCTATCAGTTTCGGGCAATACAGGAACCAACTCTGACATATACTTTTTGTCGGTTGCATTCGGTGCATGATACTCTAGTGTGGGTCTAAGTGTCCCGTCAATATATTTGTTGCCCCAAACATAGATGAACGGCGGGTCAAGTGGATTCGGTCTCCACGACATATCAAATCTATCTTTGTCAATTGCTTGATGTTCTACCCAACGCTCATACTCAGGAACCAACTCTGCAATTGTGTTCATGTATTTTTCTTGTGTTGCTCCTGGCACACGATATTCTAATACATGCTTGAACTCAGCAGGGAAGAACTTGCAGGGCCACTTATAGATATAGGGAGGGTCAGTTGGGTCAGGATGCCAACTAAAGTCAAACTTATTATGGTTGATTAAATCAAGCTCAACCCATTGGTCAGTCTTTTCGTTTTTACGAATGACTGGATCTACATCACCTCGATAGATGATTAGGTCACTGTCTTCTTTTGGACACAACCATGTGCCGCTATCTTTTTGATGTTGACTAGGCCACACATTGTTATGATCTTCTGCCCAAACATCTTCGTCTGGGAGGAATTCAAAATCAAAGTCCCAATCAAAATTACGATAGTCACAGAACTCATTGATGATCCAAAAGTCACGAGTGGTGGCTTTTAGTCTAGCATCAGCTAGATTCTCTGCGAATTGTTCTCTGGGGTGAACATTGGGCTTCTTGCCATAATAAAAAACGTCTCTAAGCATCTATTACTTATGAGCAGACTTTTACTCCGTAGAGTTTTTCAAAGCGATCTGCATCAGCCCTATCATTCACCATTGGTTCTCCGCGTATGTTTAATGACGTATTCAATAGCATTGGGCAACCGGTTTCTTTATACCAAGCCTCTAAGAGCTTTCTGATTCCTGATCCGTCATTCGCAACAGTTTGAACACGAGAAGTCCCGTCAGCATGAACGATAGCAGGAAATAAGTCAGGGTGCCTACAAGTAGCGATGACTTGCATATACCTACTGTCACTCCAGCCGCTAGGCATATCAAAGTAATCAGAAACCAGCTCCTCCAAAATAACGGGCGCAAATGGTCTAAATTGCTGTCTTCGTTTAATTTCATTTACTTTATCCTTAATCTCTGGCCCGCGAGGGTCTGCAAGTAGGCTACGATTACCTAATGCACGAGGGCCAAACTCTGCCCTGCCACTAGCAACACCTACCATCTTATTAGTATACAACTCTTTTATGATGTTGTCAACTGGGTATTCGCCTTCAATGTTAAAGCCCAAGAAAGCATCAGTCCAGTTGACCTTCTTACCATAGCCTAACGCTGCTGCACCTAAGCTGTTGCCTGCATCGCCCGGGTTAGGCATAATCCAAATGTTCTGATAGTACTTACCAATCAATCTGTTAGCTAGGCAGTTGAGAGCAACGCCCCCACCATATACGAGATTGTCGCTTCTGCCTAGCTTCTTAGCTTTCTTAATTACTATTTCAATTAGCTGTTCTACAACTTCTTGTGCGGATGCAGCAATATCCATTTCATCTGCTTCCTTTAAGAAACTATCATCTACTCCGATATGTAAGTTGTCCTTAAGCATGATACCACCGAAGTTACTAAACAATTGTTTCATTGAAGCGTTATATAGAGGCTCTCCGTATGCAGCCATACCCATTAGAATATATTCTTCATCTAGTGGACGTAAGCCTACTCGTGCCGTCATAGCAGAGTAGAACAGTCCAATAGAGTCAGGGTATCTACGCCCCCAAATCTTCTTGTACTTTGCTTTGCCGTTCTTATCGTAAGTTGCATCCCAAATACTGATAGTGTCCAACTCACCAATAGCGTCAATGACAACTACAGTTGCGTCTTCATATGGACTAGTTTGAAATCCTGCTGCGGCGTGACATAAGTGATGATTGTGTGTCTTAACTTTACCCTGACGAATATGCTTAAAACTTTCCAGCTGATATAAGTTATGCTTGCCTATTATCTCATTGACATTGAAGGGGCCAAGCTGTTGTTTAGCAATAAACTGTCTAACAGCTTTGACATACGGGCGCTCATAATAATGAACTTCAAAGTCATCATTGATATGATTCTTAGCGTCTTCTACTATACCTGAACACAATTTGCTATCGTGCTTCTTCATACTGTAACGCTCACTGTGTCCAGCAAAAAGTATGTCGCCATTGTCATCAATGACACTTAAGCCGGCATCATGAAAGCCGCAACTGATTCCTACATAGTTCATATTATCTCACTTGTAAATGAATGGATCTCGCTTCTTGAGTTCCTTAATTCTCTTGCGATATTGAATCTCACGCTTGACCTTGTTAATGATATTTCTAATCCATCTCATTGTTGTTCTCCTATGAACTTGTATAATTCTTCTGCATAAAATGTATGCGGTATTTCGTTATGATGCCAGTATTTAGCCTTGATATTTTTATAGCCCAAGTTTTTATACTTCCAAAAGAAAGAACAGTCTTGTCCTGAGTCAAGGTTATAATAACACTTCTTATCAATCAGCTTTAATAGGTGACTAACAAAGTGGTCGTTCGGCACGAACATATGCATAGTGTTGCACATCACATATGGTACATTTAATGATTTTAAAAAGTACTGCACCATTAACACATTTGATGCTGCTTGGTATTCTAGATATGTCTCATTCTCTGCCATGAATTCGTGATATTTAGGAATAACTGCCTTTTCAAAACTGTCATTACCTGTCCAGCCATAGTTGATTCGTAAGTAACTATTAGCAGAACTATCATACCATTCAATGCTAGGGTTACCCGAGTGAAAGTCACTAGGTCTGTGTTTAGCGGGAATTTCCATTCTAGAGCTTTCAGTCCACCCTATGATTACATAAACATCCATTGTTTCTGGATTATAATTCTCATCGAACCACAGCAATACACTTCTTGCAATACCTGTATTGGATGCACCATTGATAGCTATATTGATAGGACGATAGCCTAACTTATTAGAAAGCAATGAACCAAAAGAATGTTCTCTGTTGTATTTGCTGTCTAGGTTGCCATCAATCTCTGATCCTGCACTGTGACTGCACCCTGCGATTAACGCTATCTTTTCTTTAGTCATTTAACAAACTCTTTATATTTCGCTAGATTATGCTCTACCGTGCTGTGCATTTCATCATACATTGAACGTAAATCTTCTAGGGGAGAATTCAATATAGTCTCAACCAAATCAAATATTTTAGCTAATCGTTCACCGTGGTCTGGCTCATCATCATAGCTCTCGTCCCAAAACTCGTTGAACGTCTTGAAGCCCAAACTCTTAACATATTCTAGTGTCTTTGGTGGACCTACTACGATGAATGGCTTTTTATATTGTATTGCTTGAAAGACCTTCTCACTGAAATTAGCAGTAGGCTCAGCAAATCTAGTTTCATTGATAATATCGACAAACGAGTTGATGTACGCTGAGGAAAGACTATTCGCTAATATGTTGCGTAGGGCGGGAGTCTCGCCGGGCTTAAAGTTTTCAGTTTGGGGCCATATATCAAAATGATTTGGATTTTTAATTTCAACAGGTGCGGCTGCCGGAACGTCAACTACAAACGGCGCATTCTTCATAACTATATCGCAGTTGTCTTTTAACTTGCGGTAATGGTTAGTATGTGTATGCTCCCAATCCCCTAGCTCAAATCTTAAATTGCTACTGAGTGAATCAAAGTCTGCGCTATGATACCAACTGAGATTGCCCTTATCTCCTGCAAGAAACGTTGACACTAGTTGTCTATGCTTAGTGAATCTCCAATTTAAGCAGATGAACTTATAGTTGAATTGGTTTCTAAATGTCTCGTCTAAGTTTTCAATCTTTTTTTGACATTTCAAGAAAAGGTCATCGCATATCAATTTCAGTCTATCAGTATAGTGTGTATACCAAACATCTACGTTATAATTACCTGTATGAACAGTCACATTTGTTAGATTGTTTCTTACTGCATATTGATATATGCTGTCTAGTTCTTCTGCCCTCAGTTCATCTGGCCTAACTGTGTGACTAAACTCTGAGTAGAAGCCTTGATTATGCGGATTGTCCGGTGTCGCATCTTTGTGATAGCTGCACAATGGCTCATACAGATAGATGTGAAGTCCGTTTTTATTTAGAACGTCAATAGCCTTCTCGTCGTGCATGATACTATCTAATTCTTCAATGTATCTGTTATTCATATAGACCATTGAATGAGCTTCGGGTATCTTACCAAACACTACGTTGTTGACAAAAGGATTATGTAAGTTATCTAATGTATTCGGGACATTCCTATGGAACAACTTATTCATTTGCCCCTGCATAATAGTCGTGCCTGTTATTTGTAGAGTGTATCTTGGTTCAATTCCTATATTACTAGCAGCATGAGGAACATCTCCTCTCCACTTGAACCAATCACCCGCTTTCCAGTTAACATAACCCACGCCATCAAGCTCAAAATAATGTCCAGGCTTCCAATCTTCAAGCATTAAGATAACACGCTCAACGTTATCAGATGTAGTGTTATTCAATTTGCAATAGGTGTTAAAGTGGTCACTGTGGGTTGGCATTATTTCTAACGTATCCATTTTATAGAAGGTATACGTTTGGTTATACATCCCAAACAGAAATTTTAGATTAGCAATCCAATTCGGCATTGGATTTCTGTTGTCATACATTGATCCAGAAAAGCTTTTTACATAGTCATAGCCTTGACTACGCCAGTGACTTATTTCCTCTCTAGTTATAGGTTGTCTATTATAAGGCAATGATTTAAACTTATCATTCCAAAATTTAGATACATGTCCCTTTTCAATGCGAGAGTTCATAATGTATATTTATTGGGTTACTTCATTGCCTTATTAAATCTAAAGTAACACAGTGGAAAGTGCCTCCCAATGTTCTAGCATGACGCATAGGTAACATAGCACAGTTAATCTTGTGCTTCTCTAGTTCGTGTCTGAGATTATGTTGATGCTCTTCCAATACAACAAGATTAGGATTAATGGACAATAGATTAACACTTACCCACTTACTTGCATTACAGTATCCTGGATAGTGACCAATGTCAACTGGCTCAGGAGCCCAAATGATATCCCAATTACGCAATACTTCCGGCAGTTGTTCTACGCTCTTAATACGTGATGGATTCAGTAACATTAGCCCTTCACGCAATAGTGCAATAGTGCTATCTAAATGAATGTAGCTATAGACATTTTCAATAGTATGGACACGCTTGTTTGGACCTACAAGTTCTTGTAAGTATTCAGCACCTTTCTTGTTGCCGGTGTTGCTGACCAAATAGAACAGGTCATCGTTCGCTCGTAGAACATTAGCTGCATCAAATATAGGCTCATATTCACGCAATGCTAATGTATCGGGGTCGCCAATACATTTGCTATTATAAGTATCTGAATGTTCAGGCGGTGGCGCAACTACTAACTTAGAAAAATCAAAATATTGTTTACTTGCTCGCCATTCATCTCTACGAGATGACAATGCCATTGGAGTCGCAAGAATCAAGTCATCGTGAATTAATACTGTATCTCTAGGGCAGTAGTTATAGTATTCAGGGTCGTTGCTACTTGGACGAACCACTTGAATTTCTTCTTCACGCAAGAATTCACAGAGTTGTTCTAAGTCTTCGTTCGCTTCTTCAATCACCTGGTCAGGATATCTACCGTGTTTAACACCCATATACTCACTGAATGTTAAATCGGCGTAATTGACAATGCGTAGTCCAATATTAGTAGGAGGAATCTTAGCATCATCTGCAATGCCAACGATTACGCTTTTAAGCGGGTCCCATTCATTTTTGCTTAGCATCAAACACTTTCATTTTACTTAGATCAGGATAATCTTTAGACGACCACTTGCGGGGTTCTGTTACCTCAGCAGAGCAAAAGCGATAGATACCTGTCTGTGCAGTTTCAGGAGTCATATAGTAGTGATAACCTATAGTGTCAATGTCTTGTTCTGCCCACGGTGTATTAGGCATTCTTCCATCATAGCTCATCTTTTTAAGCTTAGCATATTCTTCGTAATTGTCAAGCAAAATCATACCGCCGCGCCCTAAGCTCAAATGTTTCTTATGTTGAAAACTGAGGCACATCTTTGACCCAGGAACATACCCGCGAGGTTTCCAATACACCGCAGCATCAATGATGCTCGTGCATCCTATGTGATAGTAATTTTCCCAATCATAATCGTCAAACTGCCATTCTAGTCCAAGCTTCATAAATGTCATGGGAACACTTAGATATGTTCTAGTAGGGCAGTTTACGGGATATTCTATATTTTCAATTCGCAGGCAAAGTTCAATTGCATGTGTGCAGCAATCAGTTGCTACCGCATATGGTGCCCCATAGAAATTGGCTATGAGTTTTTCAAACTTATCAACAGTGTCGTTCATTTTGGTTTCCGCTTAATACTATCTAGTGAAATGCTACTAGAAACTATAGTTGAGCCAGTGTCGGCTTCCTTTTCTGGAATAATGTCTCGTGATGTGTTACTTACATCAACACGATACTTTTCATAATCGCTCCAATCACCTGACCCCTGCCAATCAATATGAAAACTAAAATCAATCGTAGCATTCAGATATGCTTCTTCGTCTAACAAGTCAGCAAAGTCTTGTCCTGATCTACCTTCTTGATTACTCCAAGTGGGTTTGGCTAACTTTCTAGCTCTCTTTACAGTGTTTGATTGTAGTCTTGAATAGTCTTGAGCGTAGAAAGGACCCTTACGTCCGAGCGGCGGACGTTCACGGTCGTCTAATGGACTATCTACTTGCTCAAACTTGATATTGAAATGTGCGTCCCACTGACCTTCATCAGTAATCTTAAACTTAAACGTTGCCCAATACTGCCCTGGACCATACTGAGTTCCAAACTCTTTCAAGTCTATCTCAGGATTGAAATATACTTCTGCTTCGTATCCGCCTCTAGCTCTCCATAGATTTCTAAAGAAGGGCCACATTTCATTGACTAACTGATTAGCAAAAGGATTGTTGTCACCGATGGGAGGAATAATATTGTAGTCAAACTTCTCGTAGTGCATTTCTTTCTGCACTCTTTGATTGTTTAACTTGATCTTGTAGTGTTCTTTTGACAGATTATGTCTAATAGGATACCCAATCGGAACGTCTGTGCAGTGCTTAAAGAAGTCTAACCACATGTGAATATTCTTAACACGAGTCATGACATGGGGGCCACCCATTGCTAAGTCTTTCGTAATCCAGTGTCCCTGATACTTATGGAAGCTGATATTATATGCGTGTGGATTCTGTCCAACGATTGTTTCAGGACCCAACCCATAGCCCACACCAAGACCCATATTGTTGACGTTGTTGTTACGCATACGCCACATGAATGTCATAGTATCTGAATAGTCTTGGAAGTCTTCTGTGGGGAATGCAACAATCCAGTTAGTAGCACAATAGATGCCCACCTTCTTACAGTCAATGAAGTTCTGTTCCATTTCTGCAATGGTAACACCCTTGTGCATATCGTCAAGAACTTTCTGCGATGCTGATTCGCATCCGAAGTTGAACATGATGCAGCCACCGTCAGCTAGGTCTTGCAGATATTCTAATGTCATTCTACCATCATGTCTAGCATAGCCGGTAAAGCGAACCTTAAGTCCCTTCTCTTTCAATGCTAGTGCAAACGCTCTAAGCTCATTGATGTTTCCGTTGATAAGACTGTCAATGAACCAAATGATATCAGTACCCTTGTTATAGTATAGCCATTCAATTTCTGTAATCAAGTCAACTGCTTGACGCTGGCGATACTTCCAAAAGTGTGTTTCTTCACAGAATGTACACTTAGCAGTACATCCTCTAGAGATTTCACTGTTGACACCATTAGGAACTTCATACTGAGTGAAGTCGATAGATTCATAGTCTGGCATAGGCAGACCGTTGATGTTGATACGTTGATTCTCTGGTTGAGTCAGAATCTTAGGCTCAGTTGGGCGCCAGCCTTCTTCAATCTCATCAAGCATGACAAGTAGATTCTGCTCGCCTTCGCCCACGATAACATAGTCATAATAATCGTGAATAGGGAACCAGCTCTTGTGTACGTTAGGGCCACCTACTGCAATGAGAATGTTTGGGTTGCGTCTTTTGATTTCTTGACACATCCACTTGGTTGGTTCTTCACTAATATAGTATACGCTGAACCCAACAACGTCTGGATTCATTTCAATGATTTCATCTACCGCTGCGCTTAGAATAGGTTCAAGCACAGGGTGAATATCATTTAAGTAAGTTTCACCTAACCAGTGCCATGAACTAGATGGGTCCCACAATCTGAATGGTAGTTTCTTGTTGGGTTGCCAATCATCACGATAAGCATTATATGCCTTAACATTTAGATCCATGATATGAGTTTCATATCCGGAAGCTTTAGCAACGCCACTGAGTCTCGCAAGACTGAATGGTGGCATGTACGGACTCCACTCAGGACACAATACGAGAACCATCTTAGTGTTGCGTGTTTTGTAGTCAGTGTAGACAGGTGTTAAGTTCTTTGCATTAACTACTACATCTTTTGCATATGGCGCAATTGCTTCCATCATGCTACGATGACGAAGATCACCAACGTCTTCAGTTGGCCTTTCGTTTGGCTTAAGCTCTTTTGTTGCTAATGACTTAAGATTAAAATCCAACTTTACATTCCCCTATTAGTTTATATAGAGTATTTACATGTTATTAGGTAGTTAGATATTTAAAATTGATTGTAGATTGCCCATTGTCGTGAAATCTGAGATAGTCTCTAAATGCGTATAGTTGTGTTCAACGATATCCTTAGCAAACTTAGTGAATTCAATCAGTTCATCATCAGGTAAATTACATAGTCTGACTACCTCATCAACTATCATTTGCATACGCAGTAAATCATCTTCGATAGCGTCATATGATTCATCAATGAAAGGACTGAATGTCTTGTAGCCTCTAGACCTTAGGAACTCAAGCATGCCGGCAGGTCCCACGATGATAAATGGATGCTTCATTCTAACACACTTGAATGTCTTTTCACTGATAAATGTGCCAGGATATGTTCCGGGAATATGCAATGCTCTACCATTAGTAACATGGATGTGATTTGGATGATAGAACATAGTTTCAGTAACAACTGAAAAATAGCTATTCTCAAAATACTTGAAGTCGTCCTCAATGATGTTTACCGGATTACTTCTTTCATCAGTCTTATTCAATTTTAAAGGAATATTGTATCGTATTTTTGGTATGCCAGTTAGCTTTTGCCCATGAATCATTTCAAATAATTCATGTTCTTCACAGTCAAATGAATAGTATGAGTCATCTAGTAGGTTATGATTAACTACTTGGTTCAGAAAGTCAATACGATGTTGTCTAGGAACTTTGTTAAAACATAGAAATTTCTTGTCTCTATGTCCTGTAACGTAAGATTTATTATATTCGGGATGAGCCCTTGCAGAAAAGTCATAATGACTTACGCCAATAGTCTTAAAGTTGATGGGAGTATCCTTAAAGTGTTCTTTAACTGATACTTCTGCATTATAGTCACCCGACAAATAAAATAGTTGAATGTCGGGAAGATGACTTACGCCATCAGTAATAATCTTTAGCATATCCATGTCTTCGAGCATTACACCCTCTGACAAACATTCAAAAAAGAATACACGAATACCCAATGCATATGCATCTGTAATTTCCATTATTGTACTGTCAATAGGCCTCTCTTTGAACGAGGCATCAGCGTTTGCGCCAGCATAGATAATACGAAACTTGTCAAAGTGTTCATCTATATTAGGCCAATAACTATTGAACATATAACGCATCCAATTATCATACCTAGGAGGACGATATTGATCATACTTAGACAAATCCATTAGTTCTTCCGAGAGTTACCATAATGTACTACGTGACCTGAACATCTGTCAGTAGTCCATTGCCGCCAGGGGTCAACTACAGTCGCAATGTTCTCATCACTGAACTTTAATTCTTCTACATAGTCATCCCAGTAACCGATCAGATATACTTCAGTCCAATCTTCAGCTAAATCTAAGTCGCCGGTATGCTCATCATAATAGTTTACCTTACCACCAAGCTGCTCAACATAGTATCCAACTAGCATACTTGAGCTACCGTGTGTGTATGGTACATTTGGCTTATATGCTTTACCGATGATAGTTACGTTCTTGCCATACTTTAGCAGTGCCTTAGCCATATTTTCTGCTTGCACTTCTCTAGCTCTCATGATACTATCAAATAAATCATATCCTAAGTCAAGCTTCTCAGCAAGATAGCGTAATGCGATATTGTCACGAGGGTGACATGCTCCACCATCGCCCATGCCCGCTTTCATATATGCAGGGCCAGTGATACGATATGTTGAACGCTCTAGTGCGCCAGTAACTACATCAACGCACATGTTGTCAACTCTCTCAGCAACATCCTGAATCATATTGACTAATGCAACTTTCGTGCTAATAAAGGTGTTGTAGAAGATTTTGATTGACTCTGCTTCTTCCCAGGTACCCAATTCATATCGCGGATTGTTCTGCATCAATGGTATATAGAAGTTAATCAATTCAAGTGAATCGTCTGTTGCATTACCATTTTCGGTACCGATGATAACCATCTCAGGGTTAATCATATCAAACTTAGTTGTACCCATTGCAATCAAATAAGGATTGTAAATGAAACGTGCGTTAGTGATGCAGGGGCGAAGAATGTTTCTAACGGTGCCCGGAAGCACTGTGCTGATTAACACGACCAATTGATTCTGATTGACATGCTTGTTAACTTCGTTGAGAATATCAGTTACGATAGTGTAATCAAAATCTTTATTAGGTAGATGACTAGTAGGAGTCTCTCCACCATACATAGGATCATGTGGCGTAGGAGCTGCGATAAAGATAATGTCTCTATCTTCAACTGCCTCTTTAATAGTGCTGCACATAGGGAAGTTAGGTGTTCTTGGCTCAATATCATAACCAACTACGTCATACTGAGTAGCCATTACTTCGGCACAATCTTGTCCTAATTTACCTACACCGATCATTGCTATTTTTTTCATTATACTATTCCTATTAGATTATTGCTGAATTACTTTTAACTTTGTTCTGACTCATTTCTGGAAAAAGATCATATAGCTCGGCCCAAGTCTTGGCCTTTTTCGTTCTTCTCATCATTTCAGCAGTGTATTCTTTTCCAAGGTCCGATATCGGAAAATTATATTTTAGTAAAAACTTTAAGTAGTCTTCCGTTAACGGATGACCGTCTCCTCTTTTAGTTCCATCATGATCTATTAAGCGCAACCCGTGATATCCGAACGAATCTAATTCCATCACATATGGGAAATTCAAATTAGGATAGATTTCTTTGACCTTACCCAACGTATGATCATTATCAAAATCTACTGTATTAGCTAGTCCTTCAGTTTCAGTAAGAAAACCCGTCTGCTCAGTCATGTCGCCTAGTGATAAAAATACAGTCGTGCAAGGTAAAGAGTTAAGATATACTTGCGTCATTTCAATCAATGCAAGGTCTCTTACTATGTATCCAATAGGATCGCAATAGTTTTTTATAAAGTTCTTATCGTAATAATGTTGATTATAGATGTTCCCGTGAGAGCGCCAAGATCCATCAATATAACGGTCTTCTCTACACAGTGTAGTGAACATGACAATTACTAGGTCATCTTCGTTGAACTTGAACTTTAAGTTTGCTTGTGCAACTCTATTGTTAATCACTAGATTGCCAGCACCGCCTTGACCAAAATTGTAGTAATCTGCATCTGGCATTTCGCTTGCAATAATGTCAGCCCAAGTAGGTGGGTAGTAAGAAGTGAAGCTGCATCCAAACGCAAAGAAGCGTTTATACTTTGAAAAATCTGAAATCATGTGTCAATATTTATTTGTTAGAACCTAGCCCCACATATTCTTAGTGGTGAAAAAGTCATATTCTTCATAGAACAGTGCTTGTAATTGCTGTATTGACTTTGCTGAACGGTAGGTCTGCTCACTGTCTATCGCATATTGTTTGGCTTTATCATTCAGTACAAAGCCTAACTTAGTCAAATAATTGTAATAATTCATCGGCGTAGGGTGATAATCAATTTGCAGCTTGTCTTCATTGTTGATATATTGAACATCACTTGTCCAATTGTTCTGCATTTCAAGCTCAAACATTGTTTCTGGAAAGCTGTTAATCAAGTCGCTATATGTGTTCAATATGTCATCGGTCAACTCAGTAGACCCAAATATTTGATGAGTGATGGGTACGCTTAGCATCATATGCGTGTCACACGGCAATGATTCTAGATATGTTTTAGACATATCTATCAGCGACAAGTCTCTAACCAAATAGCCCACCGGGTCACAGAACTTCTTAACAAACGATTCATCATAGTAGCCTTGCGTAAAGATATTGCCAGCCAATACCCAATGGTCATTAACCATTCTGTCTTCTCTGCATAACGTAGACCACATTATTACTACGAGGTCAGTTTCACAGAACTTGAACTTACGATTAGCCTCAGTAATTCTATTAGCTATGAATAGATTGCCACCGGATCCTCTGCCCAAATTATGAAACTCAGCATCGGGCATTGACTTACTGAGAATATGTGCCCATGTAGGAAATCTGTAGTTTGTGAAGCTACAGCCAAATGTAAACAGTCTCTTGTATTTTGTTAAATCAATATTCATAATTTTGTAATAAACTCTTTTTTATTCATCAATACATCAAAGTTATATTCGGTAATTTCTTTAGCCTTAGCTAAGAATATAGTTAGCTCACTGTCAGATAGATTAGCTAAACGTTTTGTTTCTTCTACGACCATTTGCATTCTTTTGCGGTCGTCTGTCTCATTGTCGTAGCTCTCATCAATGATATCGCTAAAGCTGCGATAGCCAATCTCATTGAACTTCTTTAATGTATGCGGTCTGCCCAATACTAGAAAAGGATGCTTCTTACTGACAGGCTTAAACACTTTCTCACTGAGAAACAATCCAGGGCCATACTCTTGATAGAAATTTGTCTCAGACACAATACTGAAATATGTATCCAAATAATATTGATCGGTGCTCTCTGTTAGATTAACCTGATTGATATGCATGTCATATGTATCTAGATAGAGTGCAGGCATGTTGACAATCTCATCTTTGTGTTCACTGAGATCGGGTTCGTGATACGTGATTCTCTCCCAAATACGTTCCCAGTCTTGTCCGTCATCAGCAGGAGCCATACTTACATAGCCTTGCTCAATAATATTGTTCACTTTAAGCATAGCAACAAACAATGGTCTATGCACACGCCAGCGACGGTTCAAGCTCAAGAACTTCTTAGTATATGTTTTATTCTCTAACGTATTAAGCGGAGCGTGATTTACTGTATGAATATTGTGTTCAAATATTCTAAGCCACTCAGTTTTAATTTCAGTAGTATTATACTTTGCTGCTATTAACTTGACTTCTTCATCAATGATGGCGCTCTCGCTCAATAACGTGATATGTTCTGCTGGAATAGCTAGCCCATCTACAAAGTAAAGATAGATATATTCCACTACATCATGATATGCTTCGTGACTATTGTTAAACAACAGTGTCACTTCACCTGCACGAATTCTGTTCAATGCATCATCTGGAATATTCTTCGTAGCTTCTGCTAGATGCCAGCCATGAAAGAAATCAATGTACCAATAATCCTTGTCTGCGAAGCTGCGAAGCATAAAAAGCGATGAGTCGGGTCTTGGCTCTGGGCCTGCATTACCATAATATAATATGTTGTCTTGATTTACAATCATAATTTAGTCACCCACGCTTTGCCAAAGTTACGTCTACGTGCAAAGAATATTTGCTCACAGAATTGTTGCAGTGACATATTAGTATCCTCAGGGAAGTCGAAGTGATATGTTGCAGCACTGTCTAACTCAGTCATATTCTGTACGTAGCCAAAGATATCGTGTTTAAGTTCTACCAGTCTAGGATATGATTGTATGCCATTATACTTGATTAGATAGTTTCTTTGCACTGTCATTAAATCATTTAGTAATGATTCGGGTAAGAATTCATAGGTAGTCTTTAAGAATTCTTCAAGCACATTGAATACATGGTCGTGCATATCTAGGTTAGCTAAATTAATGATAGTGCTATGTATCAAGTTCCAGCCATGTATCTCAATTCCCTGAATAGGAACATGGTCAATCGCACCCTCAGTATTCCAATTTGCATAATGCTCACTGATACGTTCGAGTTCGCTGTTGAGCCACTCATCTGTTTTAATATATTCAAGTAAGTCAGTATAGAACTGGCTATACTCAATGCCATATTTTTTGCATAGTACACGACTAATGTAATTAGTGATACCATTAATGTGAAATGTGTTTTGAAACCAACTGAATACTTGCGCTTCGTTCATCTTTTCTATAGGTAAATCAATAGTTGAAGTAACAACTTCGATACCCTCACGAACTTCATGCTCGTTATATGTTCCTACCAAGTAGTCATATACGATTTGGCCCTTTAGTTGATATTTTTCACGCTGGGTCAAGTTCATTTCAGCATTCTCAAGCAACTGTGCCTGATAGACAGTGATGCCAGTGTGGTTACCAGCCTTGTACAGTCTATAGAAATTCTCTTTCCACGTATCCAGTGTTTCGCCGGGCAAGCCAAGAATCAACTCAGTGTACAATGGAATATTGTTTTCTTCACACATATCAAAGACTTCTTCAATCTTATTAGTGTCAAGATTCTTACGCTTGATGACCTCTAATGTATGCTCGTCCATACTCTGCACTGAGAGATTAAGCCCAATCTTACTACCGCCTTCATATATCAACATCTTAACAATGTCAACTACTTCTTTCTTTTGATTCTTTGCCCAAGATATTGTGTACGCTTTTGGATTATTATATTGCTGCTGCACTTCGACAAGCTTGCGGGCGATAGCCATATCACGCTCAGGGAAGATACCGAAGTTTGCATCAGTGATACTTACAAAGTCGCAGCCCTTTTGTCCAATCCACTCAAGCTCTTTATATACTCGTGTCTCATCAAACTTCTTGACTTTGCTATATGTGAGGCTTCCCCAGTCACAGAAGGTACACATATATGGACAGCCGCGATTAGTTTCTAATGTAACGTTCCATCGTACTTCAGGATGCTTCTCAAACAAGTGGTCAAACATGCCAACGAGATATGGGCTGGGGATAGTATCAAGGTCACTAATACGATCTGGATTGCCCGTGTTGACTGCTTTACCATCGACATTGATTAACAATCCCTTGATATCTGTATAGTCAGTGTTGCCATCAAGATAATGCTCTAGAATAGCTTTTAAAGATTTCTCACCTTCTTGAATAGAACAGATATCAATATAAGGGAATAGCTCAAAGAATTTAGGATTAGTAATGGGAGGCTCTGGGCCACCACTGAGTATCAGTATGTCTGGATTGGCTAGTTTAAGTGCCCGACCCAATACGTGATTATAGTTTCTATTCCAAATATATGTTGATAGAGCAACAATATCGTGGTCTTTTAATCTTTCAACTACGTCTTCAATAGGTTCTCTATGCCAAATAAACTCACCCAATTCAATGTGAGTACTGATATGTTCAAATTGACTAGCGTATGCCCACAGCACTGCGGAAGTATAAGGTAAATAATAGGCATTAAATTCCTTAGGACCCTGATTAAAATTAGGATTTACGAAGCTTATTTTTCTCTTATGCATAGTTCTTATATTTAATGAACTTTGCAAGCTCGTCTGCAATTACTTTGTAACCGTCGATAGTAGGGTGTGCGCCCTCACAATTTGTAAGATATTTTGCTGGCCATGTTCTATTAAAATATGCTTGATGAAAGCCTTGCCATTGTTCTTTTGGTATGACACCGTCTAGCTCAACTAATTTCTCTACGAATGCAACATAGTCTGTAGTATTGTGTAGATAGCATTCCCAATCGAACTTGTCAAACAGTGAAGTAGTTTCTTCTTTCAGATATTCAAGTATGCCTTGATTACGTTGATTAAACGCATTGGCAACAACTAGTTTAATGTTATGTGCTTTGCAGAAATCTTGCAAATGTAACAACGCTAACAACTGCCCAGTAGCAACGAATTTTTCTGAGTATAGTTCTTTAGCATATGCTTTCCAAAACAGATTTGCAGAATCGTGGGGCCATGCTGTATTCCATTTATAGTGACGATAATCTCCGTTACTATATCCATCGTCTAGTTGATCACCGTCGCTAAATGTAGCGGGTAAGTCTAGTCTCTCAAAGCCACTAAGCATTAATACTATAATGACTTCACTATTATCAAAGTCTACTCTATCACAGAAATATAATTGCTCAATAGCAGCACGATTGCCAATACCCTTAACGCCTAAATTAATGGGCGTGTAGTCAGGAAAGTGGTCGCGGCATAATACGTTTACCCAACTGTTCTCGTGTTCATAATGTCGTATATGATAGTCGCATTGTCCGCGCAAACTAATCTGAGGGCGACCATTATACTGTTCCCAAATATGCTCAGGGTAGCCGCCTTCGCCTTGCGTCCAGCTACAGCCTAGACCAATGATATACTTGTTACTCATCGTCCTTTTTACCTAACATAATCTGTTCGTTAATCCAGCGATAAGTCTTAATCAATCCAGTTTCTAAATCTTCGTCAGGCTTCCAGTCAGTGACATTCTTAATTAAGGCATTGTCACTTCGTCTACCCATAACTCCCATTGGTCCTGGAATATTCTTAATAGTGACTTTCTTATTAGTCAGGCTAGCAATTAATAATACGAGGTCATTAATAGAAATCATTCGTTCACTACCCAAATTAATTGGCTTATTATAGTTACTATTCATAATACGATGAATACCTTCTATACACTCATCAATGTATAGAAAGCTTCGTGTCTGATTACCCGGGCCCCAAATCTCTACTTCACCGTTGTCATCAGCAAGTGCCACTTTTCTACACAGTGCGGCTGGCGCTTTTTCTTTGCCGTTGTCCCAGCTTCCATTAGGGCCGAATATATTATGAAAACGTGCGATACGAACATCTATGCCATAGTTCTTAGCATAAGTCATGTATAGTCGTTCGCTGAATAGTTTCTCCCAACCGTACTCACTATCAGGGTTAGCAGGGTATGCGCTGTCTTCACTTAGTACAGGGTTGTCTGGGTCAAGTTGATTATGCTCTGGATACATACATGCGCTTGAGCTATAGAATACTTTCTTGCAGCCTGATTTAATCATTGCTCGTAGTACATTCAAATTGATAGTAACTGAGTTGTGCATGATATCGGCATCATGTTCGCCAGTAAAGATATATCCGGCGCCGCCCATATCTGCTGCTAACTGATATACTTCGTCATAATTGTGCAGGTACAATAGATAGTCTACGCTATCCTTGTCTCTCAAATCTTTAATATAGAATTCATCCGCTGAAGTTTCGTTATATACTGGCTTCTTTAAGTCAGTGCCAACAACATAATGTCCTTGACTTTTTAAACTGTCTACTAAGTAATTTCCAATAAAGCCGCCGGCTCCACAAACTAATATTGTCTTACGCATTGTTTCCTCTGATGACGTTATTGATTTTTGTCATTATGTCGTGTCTTGAGCTATTCTTTAATAACTGATAATTGTGTTCTATGATAGGTTTTACTCTACGCTTGAAGTCTAATATCTGATTATTATCCCACTCACCAATGCTTTGTAGTACTTCATCAATCTTACGCATTCTGGGAATTGGTTCAAGAATATCATCATAGCTCTCATCCCAAAACTCACCGAACGTTTGATAGCCTAAGTCTCTGAGACCCTGCAAGCAGCCAGGTGCACCAACTAAAATAAACGGATGCTTTTCTTTTAATGGCTTGAAGCTTTTCTCAGTAAGGGTAACTTCATTGCTATTGAAATTAGTTTCAGTTACTAGACTGATTAAACTATTTTGATAGTAAGGTCGGCTGACGTTGCCTTCATCGCTGCACATTTGCACAATGTTTTGTTCGTCATCTAGTACTAATGGCAACTTACTAGCTAGAGTGTCAACATGTTCTTGTTTCAAGCCCATATGTGCAAATTGATAAATCAAATCCATATGCTCAACTTCTTCTCTGAACGTGATGGTAGGTGTTTCAACATGACAGTTGGGGAAACTGACATAGCTTCTGTCAATTAGATTATTTTTTTCTAGCAATGCTACTAGTTGCACCCTATGTGGTCTATATCTGCGATTCCACATCAGCAGTAATTTTTCAGGAACAATCTCAGTATTATACTCTGGTTCGTTAGAACATTCTTCCGCATTTCTAAGAAAGAGATGTTCACTAGCAGCATATGGAATGATTGTCAGCCTTTCAGCTGGATCATCAGGTATATTATTTCGTGTGCAATAAGCTTCGTATACTTGTTTAGCGTTGATTGCCCCAGTAAGATATATAATCTTGTGTAGCGGGATACCGTGTATGTGTCTAAAATAAGAGTGCAATGCGTTTAAATGTCTAGGTTCAACAAATGCTTCTACACTGTAATCAATAAAGATATATCCATTTTTTTGTCTGACTAAGTTAATCAGCTTAACGTCAACATGACTATATTCCAATATACCTGTTCTACCTACGAAGTAGTTTTCAAATCCAGTACGCCAAACTAAAGAAAAGGGTATTACAAAATGTCTTTCATCATCACGTTCAATATTTACTGATGGGTACATTTCATATTGATCCGTAGCCTGAGAGAAAAACATTAGCCACGTGTCATCTGCTCCAAAGAACCTTGAGTCAACTTGAGCATTAAACGATACGCAAGTGAGGGACAATATATTGGGTAACTCAGTATTCCAAATAGGTCCTCTTGGGCCAATCCAACTATATACTACTTTAGTTTTATCCATCAGTTTACCTTAATTTTTGGAATGATAATATCAGTACCGCACATGCACATTTCTTTGTAGCACATGATTTTCTTTGGACCTACTTTACTGATATCGTCTAATATATGTCCAATGTTTCCACCTAATCCGCAGCTTGCTAAACTAACTTCACCTATAGGATTAATAAAGATGCAGTCACCGACGCTACATTGCCAGCCGCTAAAGTAATTCTGATTGTTAACAATCAATTCATTAGCATTACACGAGCTAGTGGTGCCGTCACTATATCTATTATAACTGCTTGTCTCTGCTCTTTTATTGGGCTTTGGAATGGTCTGTTGCATTTCAATAGTATGCGTCTTAAAGAATTCTTCTTTAGCAGGGTCGTTATACTTCCATGGGCCAGTAACGTGACTTAACTCATCGTATAAAGGAGTCCATTCAATGAAGTAATTAGGTAGTATTTCTTTTAGACTATTACCAAACTCAACTACTTCCCAAAAGCGTTCATCATGCATTAGCATCTTACTTGATATGTAGTTAACCTTATCGCATAGGTACAATGAATTCTCAATGTAGCGGTCTTTCTTCGCTTGTTCAACGTGAAAAGATGCTACGATATCATCAAACAAATGGTGATGCTTTTCCCACCATGCTAGCGGGCGTGATAGATTAGTGTTGACTGCGATAGTACATTCTGTTTCTGCTCGTAGAAACTCACAGATAGGAATAAAGTTGCGCCATGCTGTTGGTTCGCCGCCGCTGAAAAAGAACTTAAAGTGTTTATAGCCTGCATCTTCATACTTGTTGATAATGATACGCAAGTTATTTAAGTAGATATCAAGATTGCCGTTGTTGGGATTAGCCCCAGCCCAGTTGCCAGGATTACAATAACTGCAACTAAAGTTACAAAAATTGTTTACCTGCCATGTAACCGCTAGATAGGGTTCTGGAGCTTCAATTGCAATTAACTTGCGGCCCACTCATACACTTCCTTAATTTCCGGAACTAGGTCTTCAAACTTTTCTTTTCTGAATTCGTCTAGCTCATCGTTGAATTTCTTGAACTCTAGGATTCCTCCCTTATTCTCGTCGCCGACGCTTAGATTATAGATAATCATCTTGAAGCCATTATAGATATCCATATTGTCTTTACCGTATTTGTTTTGGTAAACTCTATACAGTTCAATCAGTCTGTTCTTTACGTGTTTCGGAAGAATCATCACGTTAGCGTACCAGGGGCTTGTAGCAAGATTAAATCTAGGACTAATTGTCAAATCAATCAGCTTGTTTTCTACCATATAATCAAAGAAGTCAGGGAACTTAAAGATATTCCAAATACTAATAGTAGGAGTAATCTGAAACTGAATATGCGGTAGTTCTTCACGCAGCTTCTTGATATTAGCAACAGTCTTGTCCCAGTCTGTACCCTTACGAATACATTCTGCTAAGTCACCGTGTGCATCTAATGAAGCCCACACTTGAATATTCTTGAACTTCTTCCAATACTCAAGTAGGTTCTTGTCTTTATATCCGTGCAGCGTTGAGAAATTCGTAGTATAGTTTAATTCAATTGTATCTGCTTGACCATTTTCAATCCAATAATCTAAGCATTCATAATGCTCTGGCGTAATAATGATTTCGCCACCAGCAAAATATACTTCAGATACATCAGCAAGATATGGCTTTAACTTAACCATAAACTTTTGGTCATCGTTATTGTTAATGACTATTTTACGATTAGGGAAATGTTCGTCCCACATTTCTTTACCGCGCTTGTCAACAAACTCTTGCGCCCACTGACTTGAACAGTCTGGGCCACAACTGCGGCACTTCATGTTACATAAATTACTGAAACGAATATCCATATACTTCATTTCAAACTCTGAGAGGGCGCCGTCTTCTTGTGTGTTCTCAGCAATATAGTTTACATAGTCAAGACCTCTGCGACGATTATGTGATTGGCGCATAGTCCATGTACCCATAAGCTCAAGGTCAAAGCAACGCTTACATTCAGGAACTTCAATATCGTCAAGCATTGCTTCACGAATTTCCTTATAGCGGTCGCTGTTCATCATTTCAATAATAGATTGATCGCCCTCAATTTGAGCTACTGGCATGTTACTGTCAGCAACGCAGCAAGGCATTACTCGCTTGTCGGGCCATGCATGAAAATGCACCCAGGGTAATACGCAAAAGTGCTTACCTTCTGTAACTAATTTTTCTACTTTATTTTTATCAATCATTCCATTAAGTCCTGCAATCTATTTAATTCGGGGAATGTCTCCCAGAAGTTTTCGCCTCTAATTCTGTCAACTGACCTAGTGTGCATCAAGAACTTATCTCTGACTTCACCCCACTGATCCGTATCGTTAGCAAAGTTCACTGCATCTACTACGAGTCTAGGCACACAAGTCTTGTCATCCATGTTAGCGTTAGCCCATGCCATTGCTTTTTCGCCTGCTACTGTTTTTAATTCCTTAGGGAGACTTTTAGCACAATAATAATTAGGATGTACGGCAAGATAGAGCGAATGATACCAGTCTTCTGTTCTTACGATGTTCTTATCCTTAAGATATTGATAAAAGTCTCCTATAGTGAGATAGTTGTAGATGCTGAAAACCGTATTCAATTGGAAACTAACATAGTCCAAATCACGGAATGTTAGTAGATTGCTCTCTACAACTCCCCAATCTGTGCCTTTACGCATATACTCAGCACGTTCGCCGTAATGGTCAATACTACAGCTTAATTCAATCTTTTTAAAGTGCTTCCATAAATCAAGTACGTCATGTTTTTTATACTTAATATTACTTGCGTTAGTGTTATAACGTAGAGTAATGTCAGTGCGACCCTTACGAATCATTGCTTCAAGCATAGTATAATGCTCTTCGGTGATTAATGGTTCACCACCCGCAAAGTATGCAAGGTCGATATGTTCAATATGTTCTAGCACTTCATCAAGAACTGTACCCTTATTGTCATCAACGTGAATTAATACAGGATGATTAGGGTCGTAGTTCTTTTTCATTTCTTCGCCCCACTTAGAGCTAAACTCTGAGCCACATGTTCTGCACTTAAAGTTACAGATGTTAGAGAAACGAATATCAAAGTAACGCATTTTAAATTCGTCTACTGTTCCGTCTTCTTGCGTAGAGGGAACAATCTCATCAAAGTATTTGCCAAAGTGTTCTTTGCTATAGTTTCTGAAACTATATGGGCCAGCTTCTTCATGCTTATAACAGAAATCACAAATCTTATTCTTCTTCTCATTAAGCATATCAACCCGAAGTTCTTTCATCTTAGGGCTGTTAAAGATTTCTTCCAGTGTGTTATCTTTAGTGTTGCCAACCGGGTCTGTGTAGTCATTGCTACAGCAGGGATATACATCTCCCTTAGGAGTGGCATTGAGATGCACCCAAGGGAACATGCAAAACGTTTTGCTATCGTTTAATAGAAAGTCTTTGTTCATACCCATCTTAACGTGAACCACGCCTCCATTTCTTCTGTAAAGACATAGTTCTGCCCAAACATTGCAGATATAGGTTTACCCTCGTAAATCTCATCTATACCATACTGCGCCCACATGTCTGTAGGTTGTTCTTTGATCCAATCTCTAATTTCTTGCGCACGAATATTATATATGGCATTTTGACTAGGCCCATCAATACCAATGCACTCCCATTTTCTAGTTCTCAGAGAGGGTTCGTCAAATTTACTTGTTGACATAATTTATAAAAATCCATCATTTCTGGGAAGACAGTCAACAAATCATTCTCACGACGATCATCCAATTCATTAAACCAATTATAGAAGTCTCTGCGACCTTCAATTAGCTTGTCTTCACTATACACTGTTTCTGCCATATAGTCAACAACTCTCTTGAACTTTTCATATTCAATTGTGCTGAATGCATCAGCCCGAGTGTCATCAAGATTGTCTTCCATAAACTTTAATGCATCGTGCATATAGGGCATAAATTCTTCTTTAGGAAGAATGTTCATATCATACTGAATAGGCTCACGTAGATATGGAGTGTCGAAGCGAATGATATGTTGCTTGCGTTCTTCGTCCCAGCCGTATTGCTTGCGCCACTCTAAGAACTTTTCCAGTAAGCTCTTGAAGCTTGTCACTGAGAAGATATTGAATGTGATCATGAATGTGATGGGGGCACCGCTGACTGACAAGTAAGTGTGAAAATTCTTTTCCCATAAGTCTAGTTCAAGACCTGTGCGAATATACTCTGCACGTTCGCCCCAGGTGTCCATGCTTGTGAACAATTTGAATGTTCTGATTTTGCCTTCGTCTTGTAGCTTACGAACCTTTTTAGCTAAGCGGTCGATAAGAATATTCTTAGTACCAAGATTGCTATTGATGTTAAGCTCAAGCCAGGGCATAGGCTCTTCATCAATCTTATCTAACAGTGTCCACGTTGACTTGTGTAATGTAGGTTCGCCGCCAGTTACACGCATAATGTTTAGCGTCTTGCGTAGCTCAGGCCACCATTCCCAAAATGCATCAACATATGGGTTTTCTTCTTCACGTTGAAATAACTTCATCCAATCAACGTCACAGCGATGATTCTTTACATTGTCAACAGGGCCGAAGTCTTCTATTTCTTTGTAGAATCTTGTACTATATTTCGGATGGCAATAGCCGCATTTAAAATTACACTCGTTACCAAAATTAATTTCCAAATACTCTGGGTTGATGTTTTGGTCCCAAGCTCCCTTACTGGCTTGTTCATAGCGTTCCTCTGTAAAAATACTTGCGTTGCGAATGTGTCTGTCACTGATATAGTCCGGGCCCATTGCTTCAATGTTCCAGCAATACTGACAGCCTTCTGGCTTCTTCCCTTCAAGCATTTCTTTACGCTCAAGCTTCTTGTGCATCGTATTATGCAATGCGCTTGGATTGTCTTTTAATTCTGCTAAAGGAATCTTGTGAGGCTGTGGGTGATAGCAACTATGTGTCTCACCTGTCTGTAGATACATTGTAACATGCTGCCACTTAGCCAAACAGAATGTGGGCGTAGCGTTCACATCAATGAAGTCGCGGATTCTTTTAATTCTGTCTGTTTCTGATTCTGACATTACCAGCCTTCAATCCTACGAATAACATCCATCTCCTTAACGAGCGGGCCCAAGTTGTGTTTGTCTGCGTTATAGTGACGCTTAAAGAACTTGCTTTGTTCAGCATCAAGAGTACACATTGGTAATCCTAGCTTATCTTCTAACTCTTCACCTATGAACCCTGCGCTAAGTTCCGGATGGTGGTTCTTATACTTCCCCCATAATGCAGGATAGTTATCAAAATCTGCAACATCTTTATAATCCCAGTCAGTAAGCATAGTCATGTGTGTGCCGAGTCTAGCGCCATAGATAGCCCAAAGACCATTCTCTACATCTGCGCCAACGTTATGCCAAATAGTAAGATTGTTTAGATTGCGTCCAGCAACTCTTTCACGAAATTCGTCTATACTAGGCTTTGCACCCCGATCAAGTACCATCTTGACACCTTCACGGAATCCTGCTCTCCACGCTTGGAAGGGAGTGTAGTTAGGATACGTTGTAGAGTAGCAATCGTGCATTGCCCAGTATAGATTATCTGAAGAATCCATGCAGAAATCAACCGCTGTTGTATCACTTCCGTCACTTGTCTCATGGGTCTTCATGTTGGCAACATAAGTCTTAGTCCAAGAACTCATACCACCATTGCCGTAGCGTAGTCCGTTGATAGCGTTAACTGCTCTCCAACGATACTGCGCTAATTTGTAATTAGGGTCTTTGTCTGTAAAGTCTAGTTGTAGATTGAAGAAGTCCTCATTTGGCATATTGTCACCGTCAATGAGAATGAAGCGTTCTGTCTCACTTGCTTCTCCTGCTGCCTTGTGTGCAGCATCGCTACCCTTAACTCCATCAACTCGTTTAGCCCACGGAACCATGTTCTTAATCTTGATCCAAAATTCTTCTTTCTGTGGTTCATCATAGCTAAGATAGATGCAGTCTAAGTCTGCGATATCTACAATGTCATCATAATTCATAAGTTTTTAATTTCCAATATTGTCCAGCAGTTTCAGTGATAATGCTTAGGTCTTCAACTTCGCATAGAACTCCATCAATGTCTTTGCATAGTTTACTCATCACCGAACCAAAATGATTTTTAATAATCTTCCCGTCAACAACTTTAATGTCGGGTCTAGCCTCAGCAAATGTTGTTGCGTCAATGACTATGTAATTACCCTCATGTTGTTCACAGGTGTAGTCAATAACACAGCCCTTGTCATCATAATACAGCCTAAACTCTGGCTTGTCAACCTTATGACTCTCCCAAATAACAACTACTTCATCCATTGTTATTCCCCTTAAGTTCTTTAGCTAGGCTTTTTACGTGATAGTGCAATGGATACAGTTGTGGAATAGTATTGATTCTGAAAGTGTGAGGCAGCTTCTCGTAAATCAAATTGTCTGTCCAATTCTGAGTAGGACAACCGTTAATGAATTGCTTCATATGTATCATTGACATTTCTTTGAATTGTGGTAGCGTAGTATTCTCTTCACCTAGGATGTGTGCAGCAATAGCATAAGCCCAGTCTGTAGTGCAGAGTTCATCTACGTTACACTTGAGAATAGCTTTATACTCAGCCCAATTCTCAAATACATCACGCACAATGTTGAAGAACTTTTCTGCTAACTCACTCTTACGGAAATATGTGATAGCGTTATAAGTATCCGGCAATTTGTTATCAGTAATGAATCTACGATATGCTTTAACATCCGAAACTTCTTGTTTAAAGTTTCTGATTGTAGTGCTTACTACTAAGTCTCTATTCTGTAATATATTCCACCAATAGTCAATTGACCTTGGCAAATACATATCAGCCTCAAGCTTGATAGTATAGTCGTACGGACTTGCCTCGTATACTTGCCAGTCATTCTGTAGCTTCCAATCAGTGTCGGGAGCTTGGTCGCCATACGGAAGCATCTCAGTAGTAATGATAGTCACATTAGCATCTGGCATTACGTTTAAGATGCTGTCCTTAAGAACATCAGCGCAAACTTCATAGTCAAGTCCTTGCGCCATGATGACGAAGCCTTTATTCATTAATCATCTCCACGTATATTTCTTTATCCATCACGTGGAAGTCCTGGTCTTTGATTGTAATATATTCTTTTCTTATTTTGCCCCGCTGCCAGTTGTCAAACATGACCGTATACTCTGTGCCAAGCTGGTCATCACCATTACGATAAACTTGCGTGTTTTTTCCAACGTGCAATAAATCCCAAGGAATAACATCGCGGGAATCACTACTGTGGCCGTTAGCAATACGGAGGGCAAGAGTAAGAGCGTAATCGTTACGATATACAGGGGCGATAAAATGATGAATGTTGGCGTAGTGTTCATAGTTCTTTTGTACCATTTCTAAACATTGAAAGATTTGCTCTGCGCGGTCAGACTTGCGAAACATCACAACGGTAGCCCATAGTGTTTCATAACTATATGAGCTTAGTAGCTCTTGTGGGGCGCCAATGTTCATTAAGAAATTAGTTCTATTGTGGCAGCAAAAGTCTGTGTCAATATCAAATAAGGTTAGTAGTTTGTCTGAGTTGATGATATAGTCTACGTCCAACAATAGTGTTTCGTTATAAGGACTAAGTTCGTAGGCCATATAACGACCTTTATTGATCCACATGCCCCAGTCACGAAAGTTATTCTTGTCCGGCTTAATCTTTACTACTTTGTCCCAATACTCAAACTCTCCTGCAGGCATAGAGTCTTCATCTGTTACTAACGTAACAGGCAGCTTTAAGAAACGCTCAACACGCTTTGCAGTGTGTTTAGCCATATCATAGTAATTGTATTTGGGACTATTGAAAGCAAATAGTATTACACCGCGACTCATCTTTTGCTTTCTAGTTCTTTCCACTCGCTATACCATTCAAGCATTACACTGTGGTATACTTCTTTCAACTTAGACAGCAACGCACTACGATCTACTAATACTGGATTGTCAAACGTATCAATTAGAACAACCCTATCATCATAGTCGTTGGTCATTACAGTTAAAAATGCAATAGTTTCTTTGTCAGCACGCCATAGACCACCCTGCTCTGCTACTAATAGCTTTGCATTGTGCTTTTCTTTTAGATAATCTTTTGCTGAGTTGTGAGCAAAACGAGCTTTTGCTTCGGTAATTAAGGTTTTAGTATCCATCGTAAACTCCTATGAGTATTTAGATGGATACCCCTATGCGATTAAAAAAGTTAGGAACCGGTTACAGTACCGGACAGTGTGACTGCGCCCCAAGTGTTAGCGATGTTAGTAGTTGCAGGAGGCGTGAGCGTCATAGTAGTTGCTGAGCCAGTCGCAACAACTAGACCGTCGGGTACTTCGTCCCAAATAGTGTAGATAGTGATTACTGAACCAGCATCACCGTTTGAACCCTGTGTACCATTACTTTGAACAATGAAGCGAATGAATGATGATAGATAACCGCTTGGGCCTGTGCTAGCAGTCTGAGTGAATACGTTAGCGTTGGATGTAGTCAACGCATAGTAACCATTGTTCTGAGAAATAGTAGGAGCGTTTCCTCCGCCACCAATCTTAGTAATGCCGTTATATGATGTGCCGGCAATTGATACTGAACCTGATGTTGGTGCAGACAATACCACTGTACCTACGTTACTTGCAAGATTGTTAAACAATAAATCAATGCCAGAAGAACCAGGATGTGATACAGTCATTTTAATTTGACCACCAGCATTAAAGAAGTAGCGGGCAGCGTTGCCGTTAGCAAAAGTAGCAGTGTGAGTGAACGTCAATTGGTTTGACCAAGTAGATCCTCTAGTAGCTGTGTTAGTTGTAGTGGAACCTTGAGCCGCTGCATTTAATCTATTGGTATAGATAGTTGTCAAGTTAGTGGGGATAGCTGCGTTATAGGTAATTACTCCGCCTGCTACCGGAGTAGAAACGCTAGTAATACTAGACCCTTGGTGTGATGCTGCGCTAGCAGTATTAGCTACTAGTGATGCCCATTGAGTGCTGGCTAAAATATTAGTCCCAACAGTAACGTTACCTACAGCAGTTTGCCCGTAACCAGCAGTGCCGCCGCCTGTTGCCCAAGTCGCATTTAATGTATTAACAGTCGTAGTGGGGTTACCGCCTACTAGCGTATTAAAGTCTGCTGCATCTATTGTAGCGAATTGAGCGTAGGCCATCTTAAATCCTTATTATCTTATCATAACTACGGCTTCAATAACGCCGGCGTCTTCTGTCTCTTTATTTATTAATGATCTACCAATAGTATTGAACGCGGTTGCTTCGGCATCAGAGGCTGCTCTAGCTATTCCATTTCCGGCGCTTACAAGTCTATCACCCTTTTTAACAGTGCCGATTACCTTAACTGAAGCTCGTCCAGCAAGAGCAATTGCAGGGTGAGTATCATCATCACCGGCAGCCGCATTCATCAAGTAAGCAGCAGTGTTTGAAACAACGCCGAATATCTTCTCTGACAGTTCATCTTTTGCAATTGTGATTTCTTTTTCGCCGCCTAACTCTACTACAGTACCTGGTTCATACGCTTCATCTGCTGCAAAACGTTCTGCAAGGTCAGCGTAAGTAGCATTGAGGCGTGAGCCTGCTGTTAGTGACCAGTTACCTGTAATGTTACCAGTAGTTGTATTTGCACCAGTAGATAAAGTTCTACCATTAAACACTGCTGCGCCGCCTACGGGACCAATGTTTGCTGCATATGTTGGTAAGTATGCTGCTACGTTACTGTTACCATATGTACCGCCTAGTGGAATAGATACTCCGTTTGCGTACATATAATTGTCGGTTCGTATACCGATACTACCTGCGCCTGAAATTACAAGGTTACCGTCAGTAATCCAAAGTGCAGTTCCGTTAACGCTGTTAGCTACTCCGTTACCAGATACTGTCCATGTACCGGTCAAGTTACCGTTTGTAGCGGCTCCACCTGTCGTAATGGTTGCTGTCTGTACACTAGCAACTGTAGTAGTTCCTGATAGAGTAGCGTTAGCAATGTTTGCGTTATTAGTAACAGTCAATGCATCAGTTGATACTGAGCCGGCTGAGATTTCATTGTCTACTGTCAATTCAGTAGTTGTGATTGACCCGCTTACTGAAATGTTACCGAATGTAGTAGTAGAACCACTAGAAGTTGAAGTTAGTGCTAACCAAGCTGCGGCGTTTGCTTCGCCGTCTGCTGGACATACAAGCATTGTGTTAGTAGTTGTATTGTACCAAAGCTGACCTCTAATAGGATTAGGAGGAGGAGTAGAAGAAGCAAAATTTTCTGTTAAGTGAACAAAGTTTGTATCTTGAGCTTGCCCATAACCGGAAAAGCTTCTTCCTGGTAATCCAAGAGAGGTACTAGTAGTATCTATCGTACCATCTGGAATGGTAGTAAGTACTGTACCATCGCTTTTAACTATTGTATATGCCATTTAAAAATTTCTCCGTGTACGAATATTTATCATGTATTATTTGCTGTATCGTTATAGGGTAACGATTGTATTCTTCTAGATTCTTCTATGCGATGCTGAAGGTCTGCTGCTATCAAATGTTGACTTTTCTCAGCAGACTTAATCACTTCGTTTCTAAAACTTTCAACTGCGGCGCCTGTTTGTCTTTGTTGTTGACTGTTATCAATCGTTAAGACCGGCATCCACGTTACTGCACATCCCCATTCATCAACTTCTTGTCCTGTTTGAGGATGCGTACCTCTTACTAAAGTAAACCACGAACATTGAAGACCTATGCAATCTTTTTTAATCAGTGGACAAAATTTTCCGGGTTCTAATTTCATATTTCATTAACTCTTTGTTGCTATAATCGTATCTACATATTTAACAGCTAAGTTAATGTCCGTTCCCGAAAATGTGTGATTATGGGCAGAGCCAGTGAAGGAGTGATTGTGCGCCGACTGACTAAAGCTGTGCGTGTGATTCGGTGACGAAAATGAGTGATTGTGCGAGTCGCCTGAGAAGGTGTGCCCGTGAGCCGCTTGAGTAAACGAGTGAGCGTGATTTGGTGAGGAAAATGTGTGGTTGTGGCCTGCACCCGCAAAAGTGTGGGTGTGTGCCGTCTGAGTGAAATCGTGGGTGTGAGACGGTGACGAGAACGAGTGAGAGTGAGGGCTTGTAGAAACCGTGTGACTGTGTCCTGGATCATCTATTGCATAACGATAAACCCAGAATTGATTTTGCTCGTTCTCAATTTGCTCTGAGTTAGTAATGTTTAGGGTAATTCCGGTGAGATTGCTAGAAGTAGTTCCAGAAACAGTAGTTTCTCCAATTGTTCCTGATACCGCAGTACTTCCGACACTAGCACTAATTGATGTAGATCCTACTGTACCGCTAGCAACCGTGGTGCCAATTGATCCGGAAACCGCAGTTTCTCCGACGCTTGCGCTAATTGTATTAGTGCCAACACTTCCTCCCACAGTAGCATTTGCTACAGTACCCGAAACCGCAGTTTCTCCGATGGTTGCGCTAATAGTAGCATTTCCTACAGTACCGCCTGCGGTAGTATTATCTATTGTACCAGTAACTGATTGAGAAGTAAATGCAGCCGTAAAGTTGACAGAGCCGCCTGAACCAGCAGTGCCTGACACAACTCTTAGTGCAGCGTTGTCAAATGAAGTGTCCTTTACCCATCCGGTCGGAGCGTTTGTCTGAGCAAATATCATTCTAGTTCCAGATGGAATGACGGGATCTGTTGTTTGCCAAGCTACGTTTCCAGCACCAAGTGATGTTAATATTTGTCCTGAAGAGCCGCCTTGAATCTTTAGATTTGCTACGGAGCCTAAGTTTACGTTTGCACCACTGAAGGATGCGTTTCCTGACACTGTTAATCCAGTGAGAGTTCCCGTACTAGTAATGTTTGGCTGCGCATTAGCAGTAACAGTGATTGCGGTGTCTGCTGCTGCGGCTGATACCCAGCTTAGACCTCCAGAGCCGTCAGTTGACAATACTTGTCCTGCTGAACCGCCTGTTATAGATACGTTGCCGTTAGCTCCCAAACTTATCAATTGTCCAGTAAAGTTTGCATTACCAGAAACAGTAAGACCGGTTAGTGTGCCAACGCTCGTAATATTGGGCTGTGCTGCTGTTGTTACTGTGCCTGCTGTAGTTGCACTTCCTGCTGTACCCGCGCTTACTGCGTATGTAGCATTAGCAACTGTACCAGTGACGTTTGCACCTGCAATACCTGATAGACCGTTAATCTGTGAGCCGGCTGTTAGTGTCCAGTTACCAATAATATTTCCGGTAGTTACGTTGGATCCGGTAGATAGAGTTCTACCGTTGAACACTGTAGCATTACCTGCCTCACCTACATTTCCTACATAAGTAGGTAGATATGCTGCTACGTTACTGTTGGTATATGTACCGTCAAATGATACAGCGACACCGTTAGCATATAGATAGTTATTAGTCTTTATTCCGGTGCTAACTACTAGGTTACCACCAGTCACATACAAAGCAGTGTTTGCAACGCTACTAACTGTTGCGTCGCCATTTACTGTCCAAGCTCCAGTTAAAGTACCAGTAGTAGTATTTGAGCCAGCTGTTAGGTTTGCTGTTCGCAAGTTTGCAATTACTGCATTTCCAGTAATATTTGCATTAGCAATGTTTGCTTGAACGTTAACTGTTAGATAATTTGTACTGATGGCGTTAGCGTTTGCATTGTTGGTTATAGCTGCGTTATTTGCAGTGATATTCGCTGATGCAGTAAGGTTTACAACTGAAATGTTACTAATATTATTTGGTGTTAGAATAGGTACCCAATCAGCAGGATCAGTTTCTCCGTCTGTAGGACAAATATATAATATGTTTGCAGTTGTGTTATACCATAGTTGTCCCTTCATAGCATTGCTAGGAGGAGCAGTGTCCGCCCAGTTTTCTAATGCTCTAACGAAGTTGGTATCTACAATTTGACCGTAGCTGGCATAGTTTCTACCGGGCAAGCTTAAAGGAGTGCTGGTAGTATTAACCGTACCGTCCGGAATAGTTGTTAAAAGTGAACCATTGGTTCTGAAAATACTATACGACACTTCTTGCGCTCCCTTAAATAGTTACTAGATTAGTTAAACTTTGAATTCTAATTGTGTAGTCAATTTGTATTTGTCTGTTCAACGACTTTTGCACTGGGTGGAAGATAACGTGAGTTAGCAATCTAGTTATTACATTGCCATTGTTATCTGTACCGTAGTTGGCTAATAGTCCTAATTCATCAAATACATATGTTGAATCTGTTTGAGTACTGTTATCAAATGCTGCTTGTCCAGCTGGCTCACCGTAGTCTAGAAGACATTGAACTAGAATATCTGAGTACACAGTGCCTGTTGTATGTAGGACAGTCATCTTGTTTCTAGTAGGATCTAGATTGAAAACGCTCGTGTCATCTACAATTTTAGCATATGTCTGATTGTACAATGCAGCATTTTGACCAGTTACGTTAGGTGGCAGATATGTGATTACGCCAGTTTGGTCAACACTAGCTCCACCATTACCGAATGCCATCTGATAGATTTCACCGTATCCTCTACTGCTCAATGTATCAGCAATTGCTACTGACATATTCTCGTAGTTGATGGCGTTTTTCTTATCTACAAAAATTTCCCCGTTGTTAGGGTCATAAATCTTGAGGAAGCCTTCTACCTTATATGATAAGTTGATGATAGACATTAGTTGTCGCCTCTCTTTTGTAGAAGAACTTCTTTCGTTACTGGATCAAAAATCTTAATTCCAGAGGAAAAGTGGAAGCCACCAATCTCGTTGGGCTTTTTTTCAGTAACCTTTTTAGTAGAACTGGTTGATATATTAGTATTCATTTCTTTATTTATCTCTTAATTAGCCGGATCAATTAGGAATTGAGCAGGAATAGTGTCGCTAATCTGCAACGGATCCCCTTCAACGGTGTTATATTTGTTGGAATTCCAAGTCTGATCATAGAACACATTAGGTAGTTGATTTATCGACAACAGTCCATATGCAGGAGAGTAAGCAGGTATGATAGTTTGTGTACCAGTACCGTTCACGCCTCTACTAATTTCTTGCAACGCATTAGTATCAAAGTCTACCTTATTGAATCTAATCTGTTCGCCGTTGATATAGACTAAGTTACCTTCTAGGGTAGTGATAGTCAACTCATCGTCCTCCGTAATGTAGACTCCGGGCGCAATCTTAACATTAGGAGACAAATCAATAAGAGCAACACTGATTGCTTCTTGTGGTATGAAGTTTAGTGTAGTCTTGTTGAAGATTCTAACATTAGCAATCAAGTTCTTGTCTGCGGTTAATCCTATATAGTAGAATCCGTCAGCAATAGCTGGAGCTGGAGTTGTGACTTCCTGCACTATCTGGCGAGTTAGCTTAGTAACATCGTTGACTAAGATTTCTGTTGCTAAAGGATATACAGTTTCGGTTACCCAAGTTGTAATTTCTGGACTGGTTCTGTAAACTTCAGCGTCCCCAACATTGTTAACAAAATTGATGTATATTTCCTCATTAGGAGTTGCAGTTGGTATCATACTTGAGATAATGACTCTATCACCGGGGACAATCTCTGACAAAATGCTGACTTCGTTGAAGTCATTGACTTTGAGCTTAGATGACGGAACACGATAGCCGTTGATTGTTACATACATTCTATCAACATTTTCTTGTGACCACTGAGTTACGTTGATTCTTCCGGAATCGTCGGTTAAGCTAACAGCAGGACCATATCTCACTGAAGACACAGTGAATCTAGTAGAGTTAACAATGTCCTTCACATAATACAGTGTACCCTGTGTTAAGCCTCCCATTAGCGGAGTAGGATCTCCGTTAATATCAGTGTTTGATGTTTCAATTTCACTGAAGTATACTGGAGTTCCAGAAACCAGACCGTCAGTAGAAGCTACAGTTATATAATCGTCATCGGGTGATGCTTCAGTAGTAGCAGTGGCTGTAGTAGTGCTGATGAAGAATAGACCCTGACGCCATGTATAGCCGCCACTGATATACGCTTCAATAGTAGTTACGGGATCATTTACCGCAGTAATTGAAGAATCATATGGACTATTATAGATATCAAATGTGAGTGGGTCAATGATCTTAGCATAATATGTGTTATTATTAAGCTGAACTGAACCAGTTGTACCGTCAATTCTAATTAACGTATTTTCTACAAACTTATGCTCAATTGAGGTAGTTACACGCACACTGGGCTGTCCGCCCACTACAACTTGCATATTGCCTGAACCACCAACAGTCACAATTTGGGTACCGGCAGCGTCTTTAATAGTAAACGTAGTGCTATTAACAATACTTCTAATAAAGTATACAACACCGTCTGTTCTAATGTTGGCGTCAAATGATGTGCCAAAGAACTGAACTGGTTGATTTACGATAAATCCAGTAGTGCTATCTGCTGTGATTTGATTAGGAGATCCTGCGGTTGTGCTTGTTGCGTTGCTAATAGCTATCGGCGGAGTCAAACTATTACTGATATTTGCGATAGGCGCAACCGTCAATCCGTTTGCCAACAGTGACATTGACCCAGTATCATCAGACACTACAAAAGGAGTTCCCCCTACTTCTTCAGAAATTACGAAGTCGGTAGAGTTAAGAATTTGAAGAACATAATAGGTTTGTCCTGCAACAATTCCGCCTAATGTTGGTGCGCTGAACTGCAATGAATCGTTAACATTCAATACACTGGTGTCATCGCCTGGTCCCAAAGTTAGATAGTTCAAGAATTCATCATAGAGAACAATAACAGGAGTATCTTGGTCATATGTTTGAACTACCGGAGCGTCTTGGTCATATGTTCCTAGCTCGTTTACTGTTTCTATAACTGTTAGGTTAAGCAACGAAGAACCTGGGTTACCAGTAATGTCATACTGACTGGTTAGGTATTGTCTTAATGTATCGTTGTACGTAGTTACCGCAACCACTGAGTTTGCGGGAGGAGGACTATCAAACAATATTGTGTTGGCGATAGCGTCAATCGTATACTGTGATATAGTCTGTCTAACACCGTTCACTTCCACAATCGCATTTTGTGGGTTATCTAAGCCTACAAAGTTAGCTAACTGGAATAGACTGGTTGAACCATTTCCTGCGTAATACTGAGTTTCCGGAACAGCATAACCATACTGCGCTGGCTGTGTTTCGCCAAAGATTGAGAAGGATATATAGTCAACATCGTTAGTAAAGGTATTGTTTGCAAATACTAACTTTGCCTTATTACCATTTCTAAGTCCAATTGAGTAATCATTAGTCACGAATGTAGTAGTTCCTGCGAAATCATCCTGAGCTAGAACTGGCCCGCCCTGTGTTTCAGAAATAGTAAATTCGTTACCGTCAATGATTGATTGAATATAGTATCTTTGGAAGGGTACTAATACGCCAAATGAAGCCTGACCAAAGGTGATAGGAGTACCAACAATCAATCCGCTTGTAGTTCCAGTGGTCAGTGCGTTGTTGCTAGATTTTGATCTAGTAACGAGACCAATACCACCAAACACTAATTTCTCGCCATTGTGTTCTACGAGTGGATCTGTCCAAACAGCAGCTACACCATTCTGAATGTTTGCAAACATTTCGCCTGTATCGTCTGTCAACTCAGTAGTTGGTCCAGCTATGCCGGTCAATGAATCAAAAACTGTAGACACAGTGATTGCATTGGTTGCGAAGCTTATTGTCTTGACATAGTAAACAGTTTCTTCTTGCAAGCCACCGAACGGAACACCTTGGAATGATATCGGACTGTTAATGATGAAGTCTGCTACCTCATCGCAGAAAATACGATTTGTGACAGATTCAGTTTCAAAGACTCTAACGTTCACATTATCAGTGCCGGGTCTTAGAGCGCCACCACCCTCAAAGATAGTAGCACTGTAGTTGCAAGATAGATTGATTTCTCTAAAACCAAAGTCGCTATCAGTAATGATAGGATAAGTATCCGTGCTTGCCTTCACAAGCTGGTCGCCATTGCCTGCTTCGTATACATCAATTCTTAGTTTATCAAGTCTTGGAGAGAAACTAATTGCCTGATCTAATATGATTTTCTTGTTTATCCAATCAATAGTATAAGCATCAGGTGATAGTGTAGTTCCCAACTCAGTAGTACCATTAATAACCTGTACTCTAAGTGTTACCGGAACATTTGCTAGATTTGCAAAGCTGTACTCTAGCTGCGTTGCATTGATAGGTGCTACTTCAATAGAGTTGACGTTGAATCCAGTGTGTCCATATTCAACAACAGGCCAGTTAGATCCTGGTCTAGTGTTTACAATCAATGCGAGATTGTCGCTTACAACACCTGCTACTAATTCTTCCGGTGCATATCCGAATTGGAAGTTTGCACCCTTCACATCATATACCGGTACAATAGGATCAAACACTGAGGTCTCTTCCCAACTGATGCCATCAGCACTTGTTAGGATTGTGTTGTTTTCTCCTACTACAACGAACACTCCTTGATCTTCATTATACGTGACGTTATCTAAATTATTAGTAGTGTTGCTAGTGCGAGTTTCCCAAACGATGCCGTCTGTTGAGGTCTTGATAGTACCCTCATTACCAACTGTAATCCAAAGACTGTTTGCATACAAAATGTCGTTTAGTGTAGCTGGAATTGGATCACTAGCATCGTATACAAACATTCTTGTATTGTCAGGAATAGAAGCACTTGAAAGCGTGAGTACGCTACCATCAAGTGTTGACGATAGTGTTACTTGAGTTTGTGAAATTATTTCCTTGACATAGTAAGTAGTGTTTGCTACTATAGTAGAGAATGAGTTATTGAATCTTACCGGGGTGCCTAGCGATCCATCAGTGAATCCGGCAGTGTTAGTGACGTTGAGGTAATTGTTGATGCTATCAACAAACACACATCCTACTTCATTTAGTCCAAGCCAATCAAAACCGTTTTGAGTGTAGTAGATTACTTGACGCTCACCCACTGCAATTACTGTAGTTCCGTCACTGGATACGCCGTACAAGCCATTGCTAGTAAGAGGTTGAATCTGATTCCAGTTGACACTATTTTGACTGTAGAAGATTAGACCAACATCAACCAATTGCGTGACGCCAGTTGAGTAATCAGGTTGTTTACCCTTACCTACTGCTACTAACCCCAAACAGTTTGCTCCTGTCACAGATGATACTGCATTAAGATTATATTCTAGCGATGGATTGAATTCGGTCAATTCTCTCCAAACAATTCCATCTTCGCTTCTTAAAATGTTTCTACCTACTGATACCCATGCATCACCGGTCGTGCAGTATGCAACATCATTTAGTGATAGTGAAGGTATATTCAGTGCTGCGAGATTTTGTAACTCTAGTTCAGTTGTTCCAAACGGTACAAAATATGATACCGCAGACCATGCTACCCCATTAACACTTCTAAGAAGCGGAACAGTTGGGTTTGCTGACGTTAAGAAGTAGAACCCGTTCAACTGCGAAATGCTTGTGGTATTAATGTTGTTGTTTGTTAGTTGATTGATAGTCCATGTTTCACCATCTTCGCTTGTCAAGATAGCGTTGTATCCTGGCAAGTTAGCACTAGCCAAATAGTTGTCACCGTTCCAAATAATGCCGCTGATATCAACTTCACTAGGATAGAATGGAAGCGGAGTCAATATAGTATCAACACCATATTGTAAGTTTGGATCAAAGTTATTACCCTGATAGATTGGGTTAGGATATGTAGTACCCTCAAATAGCTGCTGTAGGTCAACACCGGGCATATTGCTCGTTGGCTGATAGTAACCAATGACTCTATCCATCGCATTCAATCTACGGTCGCCGCTGTCTAACAGTTCCCACTTACCAAAGATGAATTCGTCATCGTTGTTAGAGACTACACAGACATATACTCGGTTATTGAATCTAACAATACTTTGATTGAAGAAGAATGGTTCTGGAAGAAATGCGACACTTCCTAATTTAGCCATTGAATAATTCTGTGACGTTGCAGTGCTTAGAGGAATTACACTTCCGCCAGGAGTATCGCTAATCTGTAGTGTTGTAGCGGTGAAGTTTCCGTTGTCTAGGATGTAGTAAGTTTGACCTAAGTTCATGCCGCCAGTAACATCGCCAGTGAATACTACCGCATCATTGACTGCAAACTCGGCTGTGCTGTTTACGGTAATAATATCGGTTGATGTTTGGGTTTCTGTTACAGTCGCGGTAGTGTAACCTACGTAATCAAATTCAGCAGGAGTTGCTGGAATTGTTAATAGGCTGTTCTTATATACCGCAAGTGTGTTTGCTGAACGGACTTGCATGTAGTACTGATTTGCAACGCTTGGTGGAGTTCCTGAGCGAATTACTGAAGTAATACCGCCATCCTCATCTATTGTATTCACTGTCAATAGTATGTCATTAGCTGGTGAAGTACCGTCAACTGCTGTTCCTGGAATTAAGATAGTGTTGCTAATTGCAAACCCTTCACCCGGAGTAGAGATAATAGCGTTATATCCGCCTAACAGATATGAAAGGTCAAATACTGGGTCTACTGTAATAAACTGAGTGAATGAAGAAGTAGCACTGTTGTCATCTGTCAATGCAACCGATGAGCCTCCCTTTGACGTTGATACCGTAATGTAGGGGTCGCCAGTGCCGACCATAAGTCCGTTAGCAAGAGTTAGTACCTTGACAGGTCCATCTACTACTTCGCTAACAGTAAATTGAGTAGCACTTACTATCGTTTTTACATAGTATTCTTGATCAATTACGATGCCACCTAAACCAGTTCCCTGGAATGTAATAGGCATTTTTTCGTAAAGTGAGTCAGTGCCATCAAATCCTCTAAGAAGGTCAACTGTGCAGGTCAACACATTTCCGATATCTGATGTGTTAGTAACTTCAACTTGAATATTAGGCAGCGTAAGTTCACTATCTAATGGATCAACCATTCCTGAGTATTCAGTTACAAAATACGTAGTACCAGTTACTAGTCCGCCTACGTTTGAGAGTACCTGAATTGGCATGTTCACATAGAAGTTGAATGTTCCGCCATCGTTCTCAGAGATAGCAATCTTGTTTACTGTACCAATTGTAGCTCTGATTGGTCTTTCAATTAGGTCTGAATAGTTAGCACCTGAAGGAGTAATATCAGTAAACTGTCCGGAAGTTTTATACAATGTGAATAACTGTCCGTCAACTTGTCCTGGGCTAACCGGTAGAGAAACATTCATTGTCATTGAACCAGTAGCGTTCGTTAACTTTACAGTGTCCTTTTGGTTAGTCAAGACCGCAGTACCAACTCTACTAGCAACTGATAGTACAGGACCGTTTACTACTTCAGAAATCGTAAGTTCGGTTGGGTTAATGAGCTGACTTACATAGTAAGTTCTACCTGCAACTATTCCGCTAGTAGCCAATCCACCAGTCAAAGAAGTGATGATGATTGGATCATTTCTAGAGATTCCATTAATAGTTGAAACAACTAGACTGTTTCCACTAGCCTTAGTTTGTGTGACAGTGACAGTTACTGGGTTTGGTGTTTCGCTGATTGTAAATGTCTGATTATCAATTACAGAGGTTACATAATAATTAAAGTTTTCAATTATTCCGCCGAACACGTTACCAGTAAAGAATACAGGAAGATTCGTGTAGAAACCAATTGTTCCTCCTGTTCCAACCGGCGATAGCGGCGCTGTAATAGCATTGATGACGCCTTCAGTTTGCGTTGCTTCAATAATACCTGGGTAATCAACTGAGACAATAACAGTTTCGTTGATGTTTCCTGTATAACACTCAAGCAATCGTGCGTTTACTGTTCCGTTATTGAGTACTCTTGTAGAACCGTTTATAGTGTCTGATACAGAGAACTTAATTTCGTCAATAATTTCTGAAACATAGTATGTTACGCCTTCTGATAGGCCGCCTACTATAGTACCAACGAATTTAATAGGCATTCCGATGTAGAAACCGATTGTTGTTCCTGAAGCGTTTGGTTCTAACTCTGACAAGTCAGGGTTATTTCCGTCTTGTGGAATCAGACTAATAGAATTATCAACACTTGAGGTTCCGCTGACATAGCGAGTAAACGCAGACCAAACAAGTTCCTCTTCATCGGTAACATCACTAATTTGTAGTGCTACGCCTTGGGCACTTGCTAAGATAGTGTTGATATCTGGCTCAGTATTTTCTAGTGTGATGGCCGAACTTGATATCTTGTCACTGTTGTAGTATGTGCCAGCAAAGAATGCGCCATAGAATGTTCCTGATTCCCAATCAATAACTTGAGAATTGTAGGTAGTTCTATCAAAGCGCAATGTGATATTATTTTCTCTAGTAGGAGCTGAACTCGTAATAGTTGAGGCTCTAGCTCCAGGAGAAAGCGTCATATCATTAGAAGCTAAACCAGGTGCAATATTAATTCTATTTTGATCTTTTACTGCATCACTATAGTTAGTGTAGAGAGCTATGATTACTGAGGGCAGTGATTCAAGAACGCCGACGTAGTACCAAGAATCGTCTACAAGATTAGTTGGCTTTGCCCCATCGGTACCACTATTGAATTTAACTATCTCACCTGTTCTAAGGAAAGGAGCATTAATATTAATTGTGTTTAGGCTTGCGTTAATGTCAGTGTCCGAAAATGGAATTGTGTATGCAGAATCAATTCTAATTTCAGGTAAAACAACGTAGCCTTCGCCTGGATCAATAACTTGAACTGAACTTACTCTTCCGCCACTCATTACTGCTTGTAATATTGCTTCTGTTCTAGGTGCAGGATACAATGCAGTATCAACGTATGCTGTTACTCTTGGTACTTGAGTGTAACCGGAACCTTCATCCAGCACTACCACCGCAGGCAAATCAATGAAGATATCTGAGTCAGGAATATGTTCTGATACTTGTGAGTTATTGAAACCTCTTGACAAGCCTCCCAACAGATTTAAGTTTCTGTCAACAAATGCATAAGAAATTATTTCTTGATCAATTTGTATAACACCGTTGGATGGGAAACCGCTAGCATTATCTACCAGCATTACGTTAGAACCCAAATCCATATATGATTTTAGTGTAGTTATAAGGTAGTTTTCTTGCCCAGTCAATGACAAACCATAATTCTGATACCACTGAGTATATGGGGCAGTAGACCATATAGGCGAGGTTTCATCATACTGATATTCATTATCAGGGTCAGTGAATACAAGCTGCGGGCTTATATACTGATCAAAATTAGTATTGTATGTTGCAGGAACATCAAAGTCAGTAATGTTTCCATCATAGACTTCCATACCATCGTACTTAATCAAGAACTCTTTTAAGACTACGTGATAAGGTTTGACTTCGTTGATATAACCTTCTAAGAATTCAACATTGTCACTCTTGAATACTTCAAATGGTCGTAGTTCACGAACAGTGTGGAATACATCCATCAATGATGTTTTAGAAAGCCAAGGTAAGTAATTCTGTGACTCTATTGTTTCCGTTTGGATGTATTCTAAGAGTAGAATTAGACTCTTGTTTCTGTGAATCAACAACTCCTGAGTATAGATTTGCTCGTTTAGGAGACGAATGATATTTCTAGTTGCTTCGCTTGGATAGTCATCATATGGTATAGTATCATAGAAATCGTTTCCGTATCCTAAGCCAAACTTAGCATACTCCCACAATGCGCTGCTGAATGCGATTGTTCCGTTTTCTAGACCAACTCGTGTCCAGACACCTTCACCGTCATAGCGATAAATTTCAAACGAACCACTGCCGTTATTATCTACTTTAATTAAAGTGCCTGGGTTTACTGTAAGCTCTGCTAGATCGGCGTACAACGGTACCTGTGCAAAAGCTCTAGTGCTGTTGTTATAACCCGGTGCCCACCAGTTGATGTACTCCCAATAATCTGCGGTATTGTAAAATTCATCCGAAACGAAAGCGAACGAAATGTCTGGCTTTATTTCAGTAATAGGATACTGTGCAAGAACTGCGTTAGCATATGTCAAGTAGTTCTTTAGTGCTTCAAATCTGTTGTAGAAGAAGCTTTGTCTTGGTCTTGATAGCACGCCTGACTGAACAGCTAGTGGCAAGAAAGGATTAGGTACAATCTCTCCACTAATAGTAGTACCTGACAAACTATCAAGCATTCTTGCATATAGAGAGAATGGCTCTTCACCGGGCATCAGACCTGGTAAGAAGTCATCAGGGAAATTCTGACGAATCAATTTAAATTCGTTGTGAGGAACATCAGTGTCTTGGTTAGTAGCAAATCCGATATGGAAAACGCTATCAATATCATTGATGTATTCTGCTGAGTTGTACAACGCAAAAGTATTAGGCAATAATGGTGCCATATATGCGATTCCAGAACTCTGTGGATTTGCAATGTATGATGCAAGTACTGCATCTGATAGGGTCTTCTCACGCTCTTTAACAATTAGGCCGCTATTTCTTACCCAGAAATAATAAACTGGAGTAACGATGTTAGACGCATTCAATCTACTACCGACTGCATACTTTGTAGGATCAATTGGAGTTCCAGGTCCCTGATATTGACCAGGAAGAACATTGCTAGCTACCCAAGTGCATACTGAGATATCTGAGCCAGGGAATACAGTTCCCCAGTACTCGCTATTGTACACTACATCATTCTGATGGTAGTTCACGAATCTAACAGTTGATGTATCGAACCAGATTTTTCCTACTTGTAGACTTCCCCAAACATTAGCAGAAACATTTAGCGGATCAACGTTGTATTTGGCTGGGTCTTCTGGTGAAACATAATCAATGTTTTCTCTTATTGCACCCAATAGCTTATCCTGCAACGGATCCATGTAGTCTAGATTTATTAGGGTGTTATTAGTGCTAGCACTAAACAACTGTGTATTTTGAATCTTGTTAATATCTACGATTGGTGCGCTTTGACGATACTCTGACCAGTCTCTTACACCAGTTGCATTAACAAAAGTCGTTACCTGGCCTACGCTTGATGGATTGATTATTTGATTTGGAGCACCCACAATAACAACGTTATCGTAGAAGTCAACAGCTTCACCGTAATACGGATTGATGACAAAATCTAGATTTGCACTGTTGGATGGCTGTGCGTATACAAATGCACCAGGATTCGACAAGCTGCCGTTATTGTTTGTCAATAGATCAAACATGTAGACTGCGCCAGCGTTAGGATAATTCTCAACAAATCTAGTTGCATTGTTATCAAACACAGTGTCGTTGTCTAGATTCTCGTCATCAGTGAAGTCAAACGTAGTGGCTACAAAGTTAGGACCTGCAGGAGCAGCAATTACAACTGAGTCAAACTGATTGAACTTAATTGTCTTGCCGAACTCAGTTGGGCCTTCTTTGTGAGGGCAGGGAATTACTTGAGTAGGTGAATACACACTGATACCCAATTCATCTAAAGTAGCAGTATCAAATGCAGTGACCATCAGCTGGTTATTGATTTCTGCTAAGTTTGGATCAACTACTTGAATGATAAGTTTATTGTCTGTAGTTGCAGATGCAGTAATATTAGGTACTCGTGAATTTACGATTTGGTTGGCGACGGCAGCGGCAGTACCAGCAGCCAATGTGACTTGATATCCGTTGATTAAAATGCTGCGGGTTGTTGATAGGAAGCATTGATTCTCACCTGCTACAATACCAAATCTTGCACCACCATTAGTAAATCTATATACCAAACCTTCTCTATTCTCAGAGTCAATTTCAAATGGGCTGCCAATCAATAGTTCTGAGGCTTGTCGTGTAACGTCCAAATCATATCCAAATTGAATGTTGATTGCGCTATTAGAAGCAGCGTTGAACGTTTGAACATTATAAAAATCATTACCACTGACTTCTACAATGTCTCCTGCATTTAGTGAGCCAGTATATACTAGTGAACTACCTACAACTGCATAATTATTATCCTGAACCATACGTCCGTTGACATTTACGAGCAACAATTCACTTTGAACATGGGCCGTTGCATTAGAAATGCTCGAAACGGTAGATAGTTGAACTATATCAGTGTTTGCTTTTGATCTTGATTCCTTAATAGTAATCGCATTGGACATAGGAAATACTTGAGCAACATAATATGTTTTATATGCAATAATATCTGTTCCAGCTAGACCAGTGCCCTCAAAAGTAATAGCATCATTTACACTGATTCCAGATACGTTCGCTAATGTGATTCTGTCAGTGCTGTCAGAGGTAGCTGTTACTGCTTTAGTTGCAGTATCAGGTGTCCAGCCTAATGCAAAGAATTGCGGCTGCGTTAACGTAGAAACAGCAGTTGATTCAAAGTTTTGAACAGAACGTTGGTAGAAGTAAACTTCTCCCCAATTAGTTACGCTCACGCTATAATCTTTGTTAGGTGCACCGATGAACAAGCAATCACTGTCAAAATCGGTAGAGATTGCAGTGCCAAAGCTGTTGCTTTGTGCTGATGCAGTTCCGGTTCCAGCGCCAATACCAGTAGCAGTAAACACTACCCCTACATTATTTGATGCTGCACCAACTAATGTAAAATCAGTATTTCCTAATGAAACGATTTTATATTCTTCTCCGATAACAAATGAACCGGCAGTCACAATGTCAGGATTTTCAATTATGTTTACTAATTCGTATGTAGTATTGATTGCTGTACCAGTACCAGTTCCTATTCCTGTCGCTTCAAAAGTAATACCAACACTGTTTTCAATTGCACCAATTGCAGTAAAGTCAGTAGTACCCAACTCAGTAATTACATATGTTTGTGTTGGGACAAAGTAACCAGCAGAAAATTCTTGATTGTTCTTTCTGTAAACATATACTTGAGTGTTCAACGTATCTGAAATATAGACCCAATTACCATCGCCGGAGATAGCTAATTCACTTCCCCAATCAGTCACTCCCCCTGGAGCGGCGATAGTTTGAGCTAGTAACAACTCGTTTGCTAAGGCAGTATCATTCCATGAGTATACATATACCGCTGGATTAGTAGTTGGCTGAGAAATTACAAAAGTATTATTGTTATGTACAATTTTCTCACCAAAACTATCATCGTTAGTAATAGTTTCAGCTAGATCGTAATTTGCATTTTTGTAATAATATCTATAGACTGTACCCGTAGCTGAATCAGCAACTAGGTAACCGGCACTTTCTGTAAATGCAACGCTATTACCAAATGTACTTGAAGTGGTTGTGGATAGCTCACCCTGTCTAGCGTAGTTGATACCTTTTCTGTATACTGCCCAACCACCGTCAGTATTTTCGTCTACCCAAACAGTGTTCTTGGTGAACTCAGCTTCTAGAAGAGGTAGAGTATTAATATCACCGGGCTGTGCGACTCGCTGACTGTAGATTAACATACCTATGCCTGAACCAGTGATACCGCTTGATTCAAGACCAGAAACATTCAAGTTGATTATTACTTGATTCAAGTTAACAATCTGAGTTACGATATAGTAACCGTCTACGTTTTCACTAAAGTTAACGATAGCGATTGGATCTAGATTCTTCAAGTTGTGTGGCTTACTAAATGTTACTGTCGCAGTATTATTTAGGTTCGCTGCTACTTCAACTACTTCACCGATTGGGCTCCAAGAAAAGATTCCCCACTTTTCTTTAAAGCTTGCTAACCATAGATAGTCTCTTACATAGAAATTCTGAATAGGAACAACTATGCCTTCTTTGTTGACACCGTTAGGCAATCCACCATAGTAGAAGGACGACATTTTCACATCGTTAAAGTTAGCATAACCGGCTGATGGGTACAGATTATTATATGGGTCAGTGGTTACTGCCAATACATTTGGATCAGTAATAGTATCACCGTAGTTAAACAAACTATAGATAGGTACTTCTTGCTGTGCGCCTTCAGTGTAGACACCGTTAGTTAATGACACGATGCTTGGGTTACCGGTCAAAAGATTTTGGTCAACTCTAAACTCTACAAAGTTTTGACTTAGCAAACCACCATAGTCACCTGACTTGATTGCCCAGTTTTCATAAACTTCGTATTCAATGCCGCCCTGAGGCAAGTTAACACCGTCAAATGCAGTTACAGCATTAACAGTACCCTTGTTCTTGATCATGTTCTTGTAGACATTGATTTGGGTAATGTCTGTCAAGTCTGCTAATGCGAGATAATCTCTTGGGCGATAACCAATCAATGAGAATGATAGTAGGTCGGCGTCCTGTTCTAGATTAGCCTCATTGCAGTTGTAGTACAAAGTGCTTTCGAAAGAGCGGGTTGCTGAGTTAGGTAGTAGACCTTTCTGTACATCTTCATAATTGATTAACTTCCAATCAAGGTCGGTAAATGTAGTTGTTGGTTCTGACAATCTTAGGGCAGCGTAATACTTGTTCTTATGCAGAACAATTGAGCCCTTAGGATACTTGATATCCTTTGACCATTCTTTTACATTGTTCTGATTGATGATGAAGCCCCAAGCGTCAACGGTACCGTTCCACTCGCTAGTCTTAGTTCCGCGCAATGTGATTCTATTCTGTCTCAATCCAGTGACAAGATTATAGATAACGTCATTGAATAGCGTGGTGTTGTTGAACACGATGCCATGCTCAAAGTTACTCACATTAAATTGTGCGAAAGCCATGCTATCGCCTTCGTTCAATGTATGGAGTTTAAACAGTGTGCCGTCACGATTCACGCAAAGAGTATTAATCTGAATGGGGTACAAGTCTTGGTTAAGAATGAAGTTCTGCTGCTGAATAGTTAGCGGCTGAACAATGCTGCCTTCTTTGTCAAAGACAAGGTCAGTAGCAGCAGGATTTAGCGTGATTAAGCTTCCGTCTTCCCAACCCATCTGAGTCCAATACATGAATTGCTTTACCATCAATTCCCAATTGACTTCAGTACCAGCCTCAACTTCATTAAACTTCATACCCTTGTCTTTTAGGTATGCGTTATAGCTCATTAGGAATTGTGCAACTTCTTGTATACTATAGAATGTTGTTCCGTAAGGGACAAGTACTTCTTTAGCTGAATAGTCCGTAGCTAATTTTACTGTCTTTTCTAATACAGTAACAAATTCACTTCTACCGTTATTAACAGGTGCCTTAATTCTAAAGTAAGCAAAGGACTGTGAATTGCCAAAAACAGTAAATCCACCTTGAACAGTTTTCTGAATGATTACGCTAGAGAAAACTACCTTGTCGAATGGCTGGTTATCGTAAAGAAGAACCTGATAGCTCTCATCTGGAATCAATAGCGATGCATTAGCAGTGTTTGGTGAACCCTTTTCAACGTAGAACTTGAGCAATGTCTTGTCACTATAACCAGCAAGACGATATGCCAATCTAACGTCTAGATTGTTTAGAGTCTCTTTAATTTCGTGTGTAGCATCTACACCAAACTGCTTTTCATAGTCTACGATCCAGTTAATGTAACTGGTCTTGGCAATACCATCACCGTAAATTTGAACATCACTAATAATCAAGTGGTCACGGTTGTTTACCAAATATTGATTAAATTCAGCATTGTATTTGTAGTTGTCTAGGTCAACTGCTAAGTTGTAGAACTCAGCAGGCTTTGTCATTGCAAACAGCTTGATAACGTCAAACGGATACGTTGAGCTACGACGATAGCTAAGTTCTGCGGGGCCATCGTCACCTACTTTCCAATCTTTCTGGAAAGTATTTGGATTATAGTTACCTACAATGCTAATCAACGGACTTAATAGTTCGCCGTTTGAATTGACCGGAATAATCTCTAAAAGACCTGGGCGGGCTAACTCAGGAACAATGACACTTGTGCCATCTGCTGAATATACTCTACCGGCTTCGAGGTCTCCCCACAATACTAAGTTGTCACTTGTGTATGGGGCGGGGCCATAGCGTTCTTCCCACCAAGTCGGCTTGTTGGCAAAGCCTAACATTTCCCATGGTGTTAAGTTAGGAGTAGTAGTGTCATATAGATATTGATATGCACCTCTCCAATATCCCTGCAGGATCTGAGAATTATCTAGCTTGTTGCTTGAATTGGTGTAGTTATATGTGAACTCGTTATTTCTGTTGAAGAACTGAGTCTTGTAGTCAATTCTGTTCTGACCAACCCAATTCAAGAAATTAGTTGAATACATCTGCAACCATTCATCATATGAATAGTCACTGTCTCTGAAGAAGCCAGGCAATACATCATAGAGCTTGATTGGAACTTCTGTGCTTAGCTTAACGTTGTTGTAAACTCTCTTTTCAAATTCCAATAGTGCTTGGTCTCTGAAGTCTAGCAGAGTATTAGTTTGAGGGACGTAAGTGCCATATAGCTTTGTATATGAGCCGTCGTGTCCTTTAATGAAATATGTAGGTGTAGAATAGTTGCTATCCAATACAACACTAGGCTCGTACAGATCATAGAGTCCCAACTTACTTGGGGTATAAGGAACATATGAACCGTATGTCTGATTGTATTCTTTAACAATGATTTGATCACCGGGTACCAAATCTAAAGTAACGGTGACTGTTGGACTATCAGCACTGATAGTATAGTCTACATTTCTTAGAAGCTGTCTTTGTACTAGATTGTTATTGACGGTTCTGTTCAAGTATACCAATACGCTATCATAGTTAGCTGATTCAAAATTATAAACTTTGTTTAACGGGTAGCGAGTTACGTCGGTATTACTATTAAAGTTATATGTGTTTACTGCTAGAGGTGATCTGTTTGGCAACATGTCTGACCAGTAGAATGAGCTAATCTCACTCTTACTAGCTGCAATCAGTTCAATAGCTTCGTCTAGGATTTCTGCTGGGGTGTTTCTAATAGTGAACTGAGCGTTTTGTACAGTATCAACCAATAGTTGCTTGAACTTGACATATTCATTGCCGTTAAACATCAATGCGTTTAATAGGTCGTATTTTGTTTTACGCAAGAACACGCCTGGTAGTACCATTGAAGCACTGTTCTGAATAATCTTAGTACCGTATGGAGTTAAGTCACCGCAATCTCTATAGTTGTTTGAGCCAAAAATATCACCAGTAGTATTTGGTGCATTGACAAAGATATCTTGATAGTGATTGCGAATGTCACCCAAATCTGCTACAGTCAAGTCTTCGTTGAATGGGTTGCTATTCAAGTTGTCAGGAATCTGATAGAATCCGCTCTGGCTGACTTGGTCGCTCAAGAGCAATACTTGAATTACAGTGTCTACATCAGGAACAGTGTTTAACGTAATTCTAGTAACGGTATCAAAAAGCTCAACTGTGTAGTCGGTTGGTTCTAGATATGTGTTATTGTTGTACACCTTTACTCTAGGCCAACCCTTAACATCAACTGGTAATTCAGGCAACGCAGCCACATCACAAACAAACTGAGTTGTTGGGTTGGCAATATTATATCTGAAGTTGAATTCTTGATACTGTACGCTATTTTCTACTGCTGTTACCCAGCCCAATTCTCTAGTAAAATTAATTCTGCTAATGTAATTGTGTACGTAGCCAGTGTTTACTTTCTGTGTTATTGATTCAATGCCGCGCACATAATTAAAGGTATCAGAATTGATAGTAACATCAAAGCTAATATCTCCAATGTTGCCCACATCAGTGAATCTTACAGGGAATCCTAAGATAGGATCGTCAACTGTTAATGGATTAATGCCGTATGAAAACAGTGTAGTTCCAGTAAAGCTTGTGCTATTGTAAACTGTGCTATCGCTGAAGCTAATGCCGTTATCATCAAACGCATCAAACAGAGGGGCCTGATTAACAGTTACTTTCTGCTGAGCTTGCAGCCACTCAATACCGTCAAAGTAGAATGTCTTACCTTGCTCGTTGAAGCCTCTTGTAATGACAACCTGTTGGTCAACTTCAACATTAGTATCTTCAGCTTCAATCAATACAATCTGTGGGCTACCGCCTAAAGTAGTAACAACGATATCTACAACATAGATCTTATGCTTCGTGCCTTCGTCAGTGTCGTTAGAAAAGATTATTCTTGATCCAGGGAACACTGCATAGTTGCTTACTGTAGTATCAGTACCAACGATTGATGTTGTTCCTCCAACAATGTCTTGTGGGAATGGATAACTAATCGTAAGTGTGGTAGTTGTTCCGTCATCAGTAAGATTGATAATCTGTGCGTTAGTAGGTATAATATCTAATACGTCACCGACATACATCCCGATTTGGAATATTCCAGTAACATCACTTGATGGTACAGTGATTGTGGCTTCGTCATATATTAAACGTCCAGTACCTGTGCCTGGCACTAGTAAATCGTTTCCGTCTTTAGCGCATACAATTTTGTCACCAGGAAAATATGTAACGCCCAAAGTTCCTGCTAGATCATTCCATGAAGTTTGCAAAGTACCACTAACATTGACTAGCTCATAGGTGTTACCTTGCAACATGGATGCTACACCTACTACAGTATTTGGTGTGCTGGCAACAACCGCAGTGTTGCTAGTGTAAGTTTCTACGTCAGGATAGTAATTTGCTAATCCTGCAACCTGAGACAATGCATCTGTTGCACGAGTATCAAAGAAGTCAACTGGTCTCTTACCTTGAGTACCTGCATCAAACATTTTTAAGTTAGGATAAAACTCAATGATTGGTCTCTTAGCTTTGTTGTCAAGAGTTGCATATTCTGTCAAGATATTTGGATTATCATTATACTGTGCAGTGGCGTTGATAACGTCAATGTGGAACCATCTGTTGCTTCTTGACCATGCGTTCTTGCTAATACTATTTCTAGCAATAGTGATGTAGTCGGGGTCGACAGGAACAAATAATTCTATGTCGTAGCCAGTATCATCATATCCAACAGTGTCGTATGGTATGAAGTCGCCTCTAGAGAATTTCTCAGGGACAATTAGTTCACTAACAGGAACCAATTCAATTGCTGTGCCCACGCCCTCAACATAATATTCGCCTGAGCGATATGAATTAGGGAAGACGTTACCATCAAATTGAACTTTTAGTCCGTTCGTAAACTGTACGCCGTTCGGTGATGTATAAGTTGTTTTGCCTAAGATTTCTGTTTCAATATTAATAAAGTTGTCTAAATCAGAATCATTAATTTTAATTACGCCGACTTTATTTGGATTGGTCCCGTCTTGATAATATAATACGTCAAGCGGTGCAGTAATGATAGGTATCATACTAATGACACCTATAGTATTTCTGTAAAATGATCTGCTGATGTACTCAGTACCAAATCTTGGAGAAATCTTTTCATTATTAGGAATAGTACCGTCCGGCAATAGTCTAATGATGGGGTTGTCGGGGTCACCCAAATATTGAATTCTGTAGAAGTTCTCGCTTACTACTGTGTTAAATCCGTTCTGAAACTGTCCCTGATTGATGTTAACAATCATGTTGGCGCCTGACTGAGTGAACACTGTAACAGTGTCGCCCTGAAGGTCTTGTGAAATAGTGAAGTCAGTTGAGTTGATAATGTCTTTTACAAAATATACTTGACCTTCAACAATGCCACCTAATAGCACTCCGCTAAAGGTCACAGTTTGATTAGGAATTAGATCATCTGTGGTGAAACCTAATGCCATTGAAAGTCTATTACCACTAGCGTTTGTGCTGCCAACAGTAACAGTTCTAGGTTCTGTAAAGAACGGGTCGTTAACATCATAAAATGTTTCATCGTAATAAGATGCTACATATCCTTGCTCATCTGGCACGCCAGTGTCATAGAACATTATTCTTAGACCGTCTAATCCAGTCACGCCATCAATGTTGTCTAGCCCAGGATAGCTTATACCCGTTGCAATGTCATTGATTGTGTATAGATTTCTACCATTGACTTCATCAAACGGAATATTGCAAATTACGTCAACCATATTGTTGCCAGGGAAAACAAATTGATCCTGTGCATTCTTGAATGGGACGTTGAATGTTACGATGCCTACTTCAGCACCGTTGTTGTCTACACCAAAAACTTCTCGTGTGGGTAGATTTTCTTGTGTGGGGGAAAATCCACTAGTACCTGGCTCAGTCTGAATCCAAAACTGAGAGTTTTGATTTACTTCAAATCTATAAGTTCCTCCGCGAATCACTGAGATTGTTGGATTGGTTCCGGTTCCTATGATTGAGCCAACTTCACTAATTTCGTAACTATTAGCAAAGTCAGTTACGATATAATCTTGGTTGATGAATACTGTGCTAGGTGCAACAGTAACCGCTGGGGCGCCAATTGGCAACCAGTAATATTCATAATAGTTGACTAGCTTATCTAGATTTGTAAAGCTGTCCCATGAGTAAATTTGACTGTTGAATAGTCTGTTGTTATTACCAGTGACCGCACCCTGTTGCTCTAGTGAATCAATAATGCCTGGGTATGTAATAAAATCATTAGCAATTTCTTCTTCTGCTCTTGTAAACACCACGCTTGGATCTAGCTGATAGTCTGCACGAGTTTTGGTTGGCTCAGTAACATAATAATCAAGCGCATTAATACCCGAACCAAATCTGCTTCCGACATAACCCTGCACACGAGTAGACGAAGGGTTACTTACGAGTCTATCAAGTGTAGCCGAGAGGAACTGACTGTTTGTTGGTGTTTGGAAGATTTCCGGAAGAAAGTTTAGTGTTCTAATACGTGCCATAGTTGTACTTATCTTATCTGTAATTCGTCGGGTGTGAGCGCGGGTATCACTAATACATCATTTGATGTAGCAGCGTTTACGAAAATTTCAAAAGGTCTGCATTTTATTTCATATAAGTCTCCAAACTTCATTGACGGATCATTCGGTACTAATACAGCAGAGCTAATCAAGTCTCCGCATTCGGCGTGCAAAAATGCGCTAAGTTCTGAGAAGTAGAATGTGTCACCAAAGTTCCAATTGTTAATATTAAAATATTGATCCATTGCTGCTAATACTGCACTTCTTATTTCACTGTCACTTGCATTTGTTGTACTGTCTTTAATTACTTTAATTGTCGCTCTCAGTGCTGGTACTGCCTTAGGACCAAACAGTGGTTTGAACTCTACACTATTTAATATTACAGAATCCGACAACATTTTATAGTCTTGTAATTCAGTGTACTGTGAAGACAACTCAGTAATTGTTGGTCTATTCGGTTCAGGAATAGTATTTGTTGTGTCAACAATGTATCTCTGATATTGTTCAAAGTAACTGAATGTAACTACGTACAAGTCAATGATATTAGTAGTTGCCGGATCAATTCTATTAGTGTTGTTTGAATTGTGCTTGTACTGATAGCTCAAGCCCTGTCTCCCAAACTTTACACTATAATTAAATTGTTCTACTAAATCATAAACAATATTAGTTACAGTCTGATCTTGGACTGTTTTGTAGAACTTATTTTCGCTAGTTGCATAGAACAATTGTCCAACCGGATAATCATACTTCACTAGTTCAATTTGTGTTTGTGTAGGATATTGGAATCTTACTGAGCTAGTAGGGACAATGAATTCTTTAGTGAGATTGATTGGGTCCTGCACAGTCTCAAAGAACACATATATACCAAAGTTATTGCTACCAGTAACAAACCCTGTAATCTCATTAAAGAAGTCTGGGTTCAGAATCAACTGATTGTTGTTCACATCTGTTGCTGCAACTTCAACTTCAAAGTCGTTGACGTATCCATCGCTCTCGACTGTTTGCCCAACAATGTTAATCTCGGTGTTCTTACCGATTGCAGTCGTAGACGATGGTAAAGTATTGATACCCAACACTGAAACATTGTCTTGAATAATTTTACCAGTAAACGGATCATATACTAATTCATCTTTAGCAAAAGTAAATCTAGTATCAGCGACACTACCAAAATAGTAAGACAGTGATCTATATGTCACAGTGTATCTATTATTACCTAAGCTGGTAAACTTCACAAACCAATTGGGGTCAGTAATCTTTTTAATAGACCAGCGTGGCTGATTGATTAGTAGCGAGTTATCAAATACTAGTGTAAACTCTTGATTCAGTTCAATTCTAATTACTGCCTCTTGAATTATCTCTCTAGGAATAATGTTACCGAACACAGGAATGATAGTGCTTACAATAACATCATTAGGGACATAGCCGCTAAGTCTGATAGGACCGGAGCCGTTAGCAAAGCTGCCTTGGTTATTATTTGAGCCGTCGCCTACTACATTTAGTACAGTAGTCCAAATAAATGTGCTGTCGCCTGATCCTGGAATACCTGCTACGAGTCTATTATCACTATCAAAATAGAAACCTGACGGTGCAGTGAATTTAATAATAGCACCAGTTGTCATATATTTCAAGTTAGTAGTGCTGAAGATGCCGACACTAGTGGGCTGCTCTAATGAACCAGTAACTGTATAGACATAACCTGTTTCATTGTCTGCATTTACTGTACTAGTTCTCCAATATACTACTTCGTTTGCGGGAGTATCAGTATCAGTTACAGTATATCTAGGATAGTTCTGAATATAATATTGTGTAGCCTTGTTTAGAGACAATACATTAGACAATTCACCCGTGAAGAATGCAATAATATCGCTGGTGTTGTTAATCGTTAGATTTAAAAATCCATTAACATCGTCTTGATACAATGCACCGTCGTTGCCATAACTCACTGTGCTAGAATATTTTCCAGTAGGGTCTAATAAGTCAAGGTTTTTACTGACGCCAACGCTTGATCTATTGATTGCTTTACTTTTGACAATTGAGTTGTACAATGTATATGGGAAGTTATTGTAGTCTTCACCATTGACCATTCTGTTCTGCGTATAGTAACGAGTAGGCGCACGTTGTTTGATGCTGGCGAGTGATTCTCTTGTTTGGGCAGTGGTCACTGTCTGAGTCAATGCTAGACCAACCGTTAGTGTTTCTGCTCTACCCAAACGTGAAATGTAAGTGAATGTAACTGACAAGCCATTCATGTCAGATGGGTAGATAGTGTATGTGAGCGCATTGCCTGCACGTACATATGCTCTAAAGTTTCCTACAGGGATTTCGCTAAATACGCCATCGCCAAATACATATGTAACCTGATCGTTGAAACGTGAACTTACGGAGAACGTCTGCTTGAATGAGCTATTGCCTTGCAGTGATGCATTTGCATATACATTTTCTACTTGACGCCATGGATCACGAGTACCGTCTTGATTAATCTTGTATAGCCACGTGTCGGAGTTGTTAATTCCCTGAATATCAATATCAATATTTTGGTTGCTGATTTGCTGTTGCAATGAGAAGTCAAATGTCTGTAGATTTCCCTGCTTGAAGTAGAAGAAGAAACCTGTTTCGGGGCTGCCAAATCCTAACTTGTCGTTACGATATAACATATTGAATCTGCCACTAGGAGCAGGAGGAACTTCGTAGATTGATTCGCTGTCTAAGCTAGACACACTGCACAATTCAAAGTTCATATTGACGCCGCCAACCGAACTACTAAAGGGGACAATAGGTAGATTATTAGGAGCAATCTGTAAACTATACTCGCTTGTGTTTACACCTGCGATTTCACTAACATTGCCGGGTCTACCGATTCGCTGAGTGTCTACTAGGGCAGCGTTGATGATAGTGTTGAACTGTTCTAGCCAATTTGGGTTAGCAGGGTCATTCCACAATACAGGAACGTTACTTAGATTGAAGCCGTTAAGATCATTTAGGTTCTGAGTAGTTTTAATACTTGTGACTTTTAAATAGCCCTGACCAGCAATGTTTCTTTTTGGCGTATAACTCACAAGATTGGCGAGCTTAACAACACTATCTCTGCGTTCAGCAGTATCAATAAAGTTTTCACGAGCATTCAAGTCATTGCGGAAAGCAAGACCTTGACCCATAAAGGCAATAACGTCAAGCAAGGCAACAAATTCGCTTGATTCAACATAGTCGTTATATGTTTCTGGATAATTTATTTGTAGGTAGTCGATGAATGCTTTACGTAGGGTTTCGTAGTCATAGCTACGGAAGTCTGCTTGGTTGAACGTCTGGTAAATGGTTTTCCAGTCGTTAGGACCAAATAGTGCTGATTGTCTTGAACTTGTTGCCATAGTTTCTCTCTATTGATAATATATTTATCATAGAAAAAAACCAGTTTTTATAGTAAAGCGGCTCTTTGTGTCGCTCGGTTCAAAGAAATTTTTGCTGCGATTGGCTGATTGAAGGGCAGTATTGCACACTGTATTTCTAATAGTATTCCGTTATCATATGTATAAGTTACTAGCTCTGCAAGCTGAAGTCTAGGGTCTTGACTGGCTACTCGTCGTATTTCATTTTCAACATCAATTCGTGTAGTTGCGTTATTTGGTTCAAAGATAAAGTCCCAAAGTCTAGTCCCATATCCTGGTTGTCCTACTTTAGTACCCAATCGTATATTCAAAGCATTAATAAAATCCTGTACTACTAGTTGGGCATCAGCGAGACTAAATTTATTTCCCCACGAAATGCCTTCACGGATTCCGCCCGGGCCGCCGGCACTGCCCGAAGTCATATTAGTTGTCTTTGGGTTACACGCATTTATTGTACTGAATCCTAAGTAAGTTGCCATAAATTATCCTTTTTAATATTTAGTTTACGTAGTGGTTCCGGTACCGGGTGCGGGCGTACCAGCTGCTGCCGGATCTTTTGCTGGCGCAGCTTTTCTTGGTCGTTTACCTACATTTGCTAATTCTGTTCTTAAACTTGCAACTTTAGCCGTAGCATCATTGGATTTCTTTTCCAACGCAGCAAGACTTGGGTCACCTGCCGGCAGAGTATTAAATGCAGTAATGAATTCATTACCTGCTGCGGTTTCCTCTTCCTTTGCAGTATCAAGCTGTGCTTGAATTCTCCGTCTTTCTTCTCTTAAAGTGCGTGCCCTCTTTTCTATACTATCAATAGCATCACCTAGAATGTCACCCAACAGATTTGGTATTGGAATTCTAGCATCACCTAATACTCCTTTAATTTGGGCAGTAATGCCGTCTCTGTTTGTCGTATTGACTCCCAAACTAGGCAATTTGATAGGACTTGCGCCGCCAGCACCCAAAGCACTTACTGATGTTAGAAGTTGTGTAACTTGTCCTATTGGAAGCTTGCTTGCAATAGCTGAAGTAAGTCCGCCAACTTTGCTAGCTGCTGAACTTAAGCTACCTAATCCTCCTGCTGCGCCGCCCGTAGCTCCTACTAGTTTATTTGCTGTGTTCAATGCAGATGAAGCGTCATTCAATGCATTACTCGCTGAAGTTAACGCTGAGTTAACATCGCCAAGTCCATTTTTAACTCCCGTCTGCAAATCATTCATCAGACCTGTTAACTGACCGGTACCTGGTATCTGATTAGCAGCTTCATCTGCTTTATCTAACACACTGGAGAAGGCTTTGACTCCGCCGGGCAAATTACTTACTCCGCTAGCCAGTGCAGATGCTCTAGCAGCAAGTCCGCCTCCCTGTGCCTTCTTAGCAGCATTAGCCAGACCTGACAAGCCGTTCTTAAGTGACGTTGCTCCTCCTACTAAGCTGTTAATGTTGTCAACTGCACCGCTAATATTATTTGCTAAATTATCTACACCATTGCCTGTAGTTGAGTCAATCAGTGTAGTAATTTGTTGCCCTGCATTTGCTAAGTTGTTGCCTGCGTTGGCTAAGTTACTGACGGTGCCGGAAACGCTACCGGTACTGGTTACTAATTGTTCTGTAGAATTAACCACTGCATTGTTAACAGTGCTTACACCAATTGTGTTGGGGAGAGTACCGGATGATACATCAGCAATTGAAGACAGTGTAGTGGTGATGTTATCAGTGCCAGCACTGCCCCTTGTGGCGTCGGCACCTTGACCACCTGATATCAGGGGAGTTCCGGGGCCGCCAGTAACAGTATTGATTGCATTAGTTAGACTGCTGGTAGGGCCCGTGATGCTGTTCACTGCGCCGGCTACTGCACCGGCTGCATTAGTTACAGCACCGGCTGCATTAGTTACAGCACCGGCTGCGCCTTTAACGGCTCCTGCCGCGTTCGATAATGCTTGTTTGGCTGGTCCAACCACGCTATTAATTGAATTACTAAGATCACTAGATAGCTTAGCTGCCTTGTCAAATGCTTCGCCTGATTTTTTTACTAGGCCAGACAAGCTCTTAGCAAACGCCGGCTGCGATCCTGGAATATTTTCAGTAATAGCAGTTTTAGCAGCTTTTTCTTTAGCAATTTCTGACAAGTTTTGAGGTACACCGGCTTCTAATTTACCAAATCCATCTTTGACTGCACTAAATGCAGATCCTGATACACCCTTAACTGAATCTAATAGTCCAGTTAATTCGCTGTTTGCATCTTCTAGAGCCTTGAGAGAATTTGCTATTCCTCCCAATCCACCTAGGCTATCAGCCAGCTTAGCTGCTGATATACCTGCTCCAATAGCGCCGGCAACATTTTTTGCTCCAGCAGCAGCGCCTGCCAATGCTGTGGCAGATGCTGTTGCATTGTTTACTAGGTTTGCTCCAGCTGCTGCGGTCGCTGCCGCGGTCGCTGCTGCCGGGATACCGACTGCATTGGCTGCTGCGGTGAGATTAGCTGTAGCAGTTTCTACTGATTCTGTAGGTGCGGAAGACTGTTTTACTGCGTCAACAACAGCGTCGGTGCCTAAAGCACCAGCAGCAGCTATTAAGCCGGCAGTTTGAGTTGTTGATTCACTACCGTTTATCACTCCTGCCCGAGTTAATTCCTGCTGGGCAACTGTCATTATGTTAACTGCTGCGGTTGCTTGTGCATCAGTGTTCGCTGCTAGTTGTTCTACTGATTCAGCGCCGGCTTTACCAGTAAACACTGATGTAGGAAGAGTATTAGTGAGTGTTTTTCCTGCAGTGGCTAATCCATTAACAAGACTTTCCGAACCAGGCTTCAAGACGCCGGAACGTGATAGTTGGTCAGCACTTTGTCCAAATGCTCCGACTGCCACCAGTGCCTGACCTGCTGAACTTGCGCTTGTTAACTGTCTAATTGCAGCGATCCCGCCGCCCACAGCAGCAGCAACCTTCAATGCGCTGTTGATTCCTGAAATCAATGAACTGCCTGGCTTCTTAACTACCCCTGCTCCAGCAGCAGTTGCTTCAGCGGCTGGTCCTTCTGCCGCTGCTGTTGCAGTTGATGCTAGCACAGCGTTAGTTGTTCCTGAACCTAATGTAGGGGAAGATGCCGGAACAGGAGGAACTGAGGCCACTGTAGCTACTGCCGGAGGAGTGGGTATAGTTGCTTCTGCTTGAGCATTTAATTGCTGCACTGGGGGTGACGAAGGTGCGGGTAAGTTATCAGCGGCGTTTGGACTATTTCTTATATCAACGCCCATGCCCGCATTGACCCAAGGATAGTGTGCCGGCGCTCTTGAAGCGATAGATAATAATCTAGCAGGCGCTGCTGCCCAGCCTACGGCTTCATCAAACAATGTATCTGTCTGTGCTGTTACAGGAATGATAGGTACATCAGGCGGTAACAGTGCGGGACTACCGCTATTCAAATTAACTTTTGTACCATTAACAAAGGCTTCTGCACCTGCAACTAAACTTGCTTGACCACCAGCTAACATTGCAATTGCAGAACTTGCTTTTACAGTAAAATTGTTTAGTGCAGTAATACTATATTCTTTACCTGCTCTGGATTTAGTTATCTCATCACTATTAGTATGAATGTTTTTCGCTTGAAGATTGAAGTTCTCCATAGCATGTATGTTAACATTTCTATCGGCGTGAATATTAAAATCACCCTGAGTTCTCATGTTAATACTATTTGTACTGAATATATCTACAGTGCCTTCTTTACCTAATTCAATATAGCTTTGACCATTACTGTGTAAGATTGATAATGTTTGTCCATCGTCGCTCATCATAATCTGATGGCCCAGTGCAGAGCGAATACGAATTAATTGATCACGACCAATTATGTCGCCGTCATCCATGACGATACTGTGACCGCCTCTTCGTGCAATAACATTAAGTCGTTCTGCGTTACCTTGTTCTAAATTGTCAGGTAGGGTTTCATCTGTGTATCCGCCCTCATATATAGGTCGGCCCGGAGTACTAACTCCCCATCCAACTCTACTTGTTTGTTCTCTACTAGCACTTGTACTAATGGGACCGCGAATAGGATCTCTTAATATGCCTTGCTGATTCATGACGCTAGCAGCATAGCTATGCACTGGTCTAGCGGTATCTAAAAATTCATTGCTGTTCGATACGTTCGTATTATTGGTGTTGATATTAGTTACAGGCAGTCTAGTAGCGCCGCCAAACCCGGAAGCCTCACCGGAATTTAATGTAACATTTTCTACCGCACCAATTGCTGGAACCATCTGCAATGTTTGGGGAGTGGGAATGGCTCCGATATAAAACCCTTTGTTAACATCGCCGCCGATAAAAATACACACAACTTCAGTACCAATATCGGGCGGAGCTTGCCAATGCCCGTATGAACTAGAATTATTCGTGTATGACCCTAAATCATTTGCTCCGCCACTGGCTTGTACTACGCCAAAAAATGAAGGTAAGTACTGCACTGGTGTCCAGCCACTTCGTGAATTAGGATTAGTGGGACCCTTGCCATCTTGTAGTGCGACCCAAATTTTTCCGGAACGATTAGCATCAATATTGTTTTTTACTACCCCAATGATTGGGTAATTTTTAGAGCCGCCTCCGTCACGGGTCGGTCTATTAAGTTTGCTCGTTCCGCGGGGTTTAAAATTATCTGTTGGCATTTATTTTTCCATTAAGCTCATGTTGTTGCCGGCGGCGTTGCTGGCGGCGTTGCTGGCGGCGTTGCTGGCGGCGTTGCGGTAGTTGTAGCAGCCGCATCTTGTTCACGCTGCTGTTCAGTTGGTGCAACCTGAGTTATGTCGCCGTTTAAGAACGGTTGGTTTGCCTCTAATGCCTGCGTAAACACACCGTTCTTAAAATTATGCGTAATCTCCGTAAGCATATAGACGACTCCGTTAATTTTATCACTAACACTGTCTGGGTAATTTACGAAGTTAATGCTATCATTAATTGATAGTGTACCTCCCGTACCGGTAACCCCTCTGCCATCTGAAAGTAAATCGCTAGCTCCGCCTACATCATAGTCAACTGCTTCTTTGAAATCAAGTTCAAAAAATACTTGTCCGCCGTTCGGATTAATAGTGAATCCTCCTCCACTATAAAATCTATTAAATGGAGTAGCACGGCCAATAGCATTACCAAGATTTGGGGACGGCTGCATAAGAAAATCAGGATCTCCTAATATTTCAACTTTCGCTTTTGCATACGCACCAGGATCATATAATGTCGTTCTAACACTGTTAATTGTTTCCATACTGAGGGTTGCGCCTGAACCATCACTATTAGTAGGTGATGTAGTATTAGTAGCTGTAGTGGTAAGTGAGGGAGAGGCTGCAGGGGTTGTTCCGCCAGCTGCCGGGTCTGTCCGTGTTCCAGCATTAGTCCTTTCACCCGGGGTACCTGTCGCTGCGCCGTCACCCGTAGCAGCGCCGCCGGTGCCAGTAGTACTTGTGGTATTATTGGAATTAGCTGCTGGGTTACCAGCAGCAACAATGTTGAAGAAACCTTTATCAATTGTCTGTTCAAATTTCAAAACTTCAGAATTTTGTCCAGTATACCAATAATCGTATCTTTTATGCGGACCATAATATGGAGTATTATTGTTTACAAAGGGATTATCTATACTTGGAATAAGATAAGTTTGAATTGTATATGTAATACTGTATGCCCAATCATTTATTTTTGCGTCCCATTCAATGTTAGATATTTCCGGACTAATATGAAACCAAGTAAATTTCTTATTAGGCGTTGTCACCGCATTAGGAGCAGCAGTTTCTGGATTGTTTTGATTACTGTCTGTATAATTAAACGCTATAGAATCTTGTAGGTATTTGCTCATAGCAACAATCTGATCAATAGCCTGAACGATAGGTATGTTTGCAATACTCAAATTACGTGAGGCATTGTTAGGCGATGCTCTAGTTTCAGATTCTGGATTAACTTCTGTAGTGGTTTCCGCAGTACTGCTTGTTTCGGCACCTCTGTCGGTTCTAGCGTCGGAAAGTATACTTGAGTTTGCAATACTTTCTGCATCTCCCAACCAGTTAATTTTATAGACAACGGGCTTCGTAATAGTATTGTTATTAACCAAGTCTTGTTGTTGTTTGTTTAGTTGAGTAAAAAGTCCATTAGGACCAGAAAGATAATCTCTTACCGTAGAACCTGATACTGTTATACTCTGAGGTACCATCCCTTTTCGCACATTAATAGTAGTGCCAATAGATGCTGATTCAGCTTCAATGTTGTAAACTGTAGCCTTGCCATCTACTTTAAATTTTACCTCTTTGATTATGATATCATAAAAACTTTCAAACAACGTACCATTACCTGGTGCAGACGGGTCAATTGGATTACCATCAAAGACTTCAGGACCAGTAACTTGTACGCCGTTTTGGTCCCATCCAAAAAACCTAATTCCCAATATATAATATTGACTCAATGGATCACGGGGCACAGTCGCAACTGGTCCAGTAGCGCCAGCCACCGGCGCCGCCAACGTGTCTTTGGCTTTTCTTAGTTTGGTTAATAAAGAAAAACCATATGGTTCAGTAATTTGAAATTTGTAAGAAGTAGCAGATACCGGAGCGCCAGTTGCAGTTGAGTTAACGTAATGTTTAAACGATAACCCATCTATATAATAGTCATATTCAAACCCGGGCGGGCGCTGGTCACTCCCTCCAATTCCACCACTCTGTGCTATTAGAAATGCTCCATTCCGTCCAGCTTCGGCAGTTTGTTCAGGCGTAGTAGCACTAGTCGCTAATTGTTCTCCGTACAAGTTTATGTTTCGTCTTCCGTTAGCGACAAATGCCTCATATGCCGGTGCAGTAATCATGTATAAGCTTAGTTGGTAATTATAACTTGCTAATGATCCTAAAGGATTTTTAAGGCGTCTTCCTGGTCTACCGCCAGGCGTTGTTATTGATTCTTCGGTTACCCTAGTGAAGGTTTCATTCTCGTAAGGAGGATCACCTGAAGTGTTTGGGGAGGGGGTAGTGCCGGCTGCATCTGTTCTTTCAGTTCCTGGCTGGGGAGGTGCGCCGCCAGGTAATACCGGTGTTGGGGGCGGAGTAGTCGAAGTTCCGGCCGCTGTTGTAGCTGCTGAGGCGGGAGTCGTTGGTTGTGTGCCGCTATCGTCGCTTGCGGGACCTGATAAAGTATTAGTACCGGTTGGCGCAGCGTTAGCTGGTGCTGCGGTATTATCAATTGTGGGAGTAGCAGGTGGAGGTGGAAATAGTGCATCATATTTCCGATCAAGTTCTGCTATATCTGATCTTCCCTGACTGCTGAGATAGGTACTAGCTTCTGCGGCTAGAGGATTATTTAGCGTCCCTAGTCTACTTATTGCCTCAAGTATCAACGCCTGCCCGGCAGCCTGTATACTGCCTCCATCGTCTCTGCGGTTGGCTTGAGCGGAGGTTAAGAATTGTCCGGTTTCGGCATTATACACAGAAAGAGTATATCCTTGACTATCCAGGTCGCGGTCATACACATATTGTATGTTGCCTACCGTTTTAGTAATATTTGCTGTTGACATAAATTAGGTGCCTAATACTCTCTGTAGTGTGTTTTGCGTAGGTACATAAATCTGTAGACCTGCTACCATGTTAAAGTATGGGTCTGGTCCCAGTAAGTTAGGATTTCGTGCAGCAAACACCCACCATAATCTAGCATCGTTATACAAGTCGTATGCTAATAGATCAGGTCTAAACTGATAAACTGGCGTAATAGTCATGAATACGTCCTGCGGGTTAAACGGTATAGGTCTATAGGTTGTAATGTCTAAAAACTTATTGTCAACGACAGGAGTATTATAATACGGACTCGTGCGTGGGTACGTTGATTGAATTGCCATTACCAAAATCCTCCGCGGAATGTATCTACACCATTAAGTAGTGAGCCTGTTGCATATTTTTCAAAACTAAATTCATTTGACACTTGATTTCTACTCATCATCGGCACACACTGAATTGATAATTGTATTTTGCTAGGTACCCAAGAAATTGTACCGGGTTCTGCGACTGGGGCAAATTGGGGAGGCGGTGGTACTCCTCCTGGGGCTACTCCGGTACCGTCAGTTCTATTTGGAGGGGTAGTAGCAGCCGCAGTTGATGGGTTGCGACCTCCCATAGATGTTTGTATATAGTCTACGTTGTTGGGTAAGTTATAACTAAATCCTGAAATCGCTAAGGGCTGACCCGCAAACTGATAGCTTCCCATACCATATATGTAACACAGGGGAGGTGGTGTACCTCTTCTTGGATTCTGATCTTGACCATAGAACATTTTTGTAGCAGACCTAAAGAAGTGAATCACCGCTAGTAGATAATTAGCCTCGTACTCATCTTGTGCTGTAAAGTCGCATTGAATACTGACTGAATCAATTGAGCTACTGGAATATTGAAATGCTTTATAGTTACTGTGTACTAACTCAGTTGGACTATAGCTAGCCGCATAGTTAACAGTAATAGTAGGAGTATAAGGGAAGAGTACTCCGCTAGTAGCGTTCAATGGTTTAAGAATGCCGGGATTAGGCGCTTTATAAAGATAATTTACACTAGGATCATCTGATAGCGCAAGTCTAACTCTCCAATCTGCTCTAGCGTCATACGGAACTTGTGATAGTACTGCTTCTTGGGAAGCGATCGCCGACTCCGCCGCAAGTTCCTCTAATTCAGCTTGGTCAAATATTGGTGCGGTTAATGCCTCGTCACCAAGAGTAGTAACCGTTAATGGAATATCGTCTAGCTGAGAAGGGTCTGTCGTAGTTGGAGGAGATGATATTGTAGTAGGTGTACCGGTTGGTGTAGTTGATGTTGTATTAGATGTATTGGTTACTGATGTTCTAGTAGTAGTGTTGGCCGAAGCTGCTACACTCGTAACAGGGTTTGATGTACCATTGCCAGTGGTAACCGGCTCAGTTTGACCTCTAGAAGTACCGGCTGATTGAGTAGTTCCTATATTTCTTTGTGCGGCGGCGCCTGCTGATTGCAATGAGTCTAAAGCGTTTCGATAATCAATCAATCCATTACCAGCATTTAGACCTATTTGCGCTCCTACCTGCGCTAGCTCTCTCTCAGTAAGATTAGCAGGGTTGGGCGGACGTCCTAACGCTGCTATTTGACTGTCTCTGGAATTAACAATTGCCTGTGCTTGCCTTTGCAACGCTGATAGTTGTGCAGTTGAATTCGGATTACCGGGATTTAACGCATTAAGTTGCGCGGTAATGGAGTTTAGCTGGCTAGCGGCTTGCGAGTTGATGCCGCCTGACCGCCTAACCCAGTTAACATATGCTTGTACCGATTCTGCTGACATTTTTGGTGTTTTCTCCGTAGCTAAATAGTTTAGTCTACATGTATTTATCGCTGAAAATTTGGTGATTTTTTACCCTAAACTGTTGTAAATTTACAACGGTGTAAGTATAATGTTCTCTCTAAAGGAATAACAATGGCAGCTAAACCAAAAAAAATTAACTATCTAAATAACAAAGACATTCTAAAAGAAATTCACAAAAGCAAAACCACATATTGCTCATTCGTAGATCCGGAGTACCATAGATACGATATCATCATTGATATGCCCGACAGCGAACTAACCACTAGTTTAGAATATGCGCTGAAACCAGAACAGATTCAACAAGCAAAAGAAACAAGAGCAATTAGGCTAACACAAGAAACCGGCGAGAAAGTATTAGCCGAAGACATTCCAACTACTGATTTGATTTTTCGTGTAATGACATGGGAGCATGTTCCAATGTCACAGAAGCAACCTAGAAAAACAACCAAGAAAAAAACAGCCAAAGATATTTTTGTCTTTGAAGATGATGACGAAGATATCTTCTCTGATTTGGAAGACAAGACCACTAAGAAAGACGTTGACGATATGGTCCATGTCAAGGTCAACTTCCCTCCTTTCCAGCACTACAAGTTAGACGAAACTAACTCATTCATCTGCGTTGGTAAGAGTCACTGGGAAGGCGGTATGGAGAACGGTCACTTCAACAAAGATCATGGGCAAATCACTAATAAGTTAGCGAGAATGTATATGATGCTTTGTGAGAAGTATTCAATGAAGTTTAACTGGAGAGGTTATACTTACCGTGATGAGATGGAAGCAAGTGCTATTCTACAGTTAACATATGTTGGTCTTAGATTCAATGAAGCAAAGAGTGCTAATCCATTCGCATACTATACAGCAGCAGTAAACAATAGTTTCTGTAGAGTGTTGAATACTGAAAAGCGAAGCCAAAACATTCGTGATGATATCTTAGAAATGAACGGGTTCAATCCAAGCTTTAGCCGTCAGATGAGCGGCAAGAAATTGGGTCAAGGACTCGCAGATTAGGTCACCAAACTGTTTGCTTTTTACGTTCATACCTAGTATAAGTTAGAGTATGAAAACTCTATTCAAGAAGGCAGCAGTCTTCACCGACATTCACTTTGGGCTTAAGTCTAACAGTGTACAACATAACCAAGATTGTTCAGACTTTGTTGACTGGTTTATTCAGAAAGCAAAAGAAGAAAATTGCGAAACTTGCTTTTTCTTAGGTGATTACAATCACCATAGAGCAAGTATCAATATTCAAACTATGCAGTTTGGTCTTCGTGCTTTAGAAAAGCTAAACAACAGTTTTGAGCATGTCTATTTCATTCCGGGCAATCACGACCTCTATTATAGAGACAAGCGTGATGTTCATAGTGTTGAATGGGCGAAGCATCTACCTAACGTAACAATCGTGAATGACTGGTTCATTCAAGATGACGTAGTTATTGCTCCTTGGTTAGTCGGTGAAGATCATAAGAAGCTGGCTAAGCTATCAGGCAAGTATTTGTTTGGACACTTTGAGCTTCCTGCATTCTACATGAATGCTATGGTTCAGATGCCCGATCACGGCGATGTGAACGACAATGACTTAGCTGGCTTTGAGAAAGTATTCAGCGGTCACTTCCATAAGCGTCAAGCACGTAACAACATTTGGTACATCGGAAACGCTTTCCCCCACAACTATGCAGATGCTGGCGATGACCAGCGAGGCATGATGATTCTTGAATGGGGCGAAGAGCCTGAGTTTCACGCATGGCCTGGACAACCACTGTTTCGTGTATATAAGCTTAGCGACATACTAGATAACCCAGAGGGCTTGCTTCTTCCTAAGAGTAGTGTTAGAGTGCATCTTGATATTGATATCTCATACGAAGAAGCTAACTTCATTCGTGAGACATTGATTCCAAAGCACAACATACGAGAAATGTCACTTATCCCAATGAAACTAGACCAACACAGTCAAGACTTAGCTCCCGGCGAAGTAACCTTTGAAAGCGTTGACCAAATTATTGTTGACCAAATCTCTGCTATTGAAAGTGACTTCTTTGATCCTAAGCTATTACTAGCTATATACAAGGATCTATAATGTTTGATAACAGAATCGTCTGGTTGTTTAGAGAACCTAGGTCAGGAAGTACTTGGCTCTCCGTGTATCTTGCTAATAAATTAGGCAGGCAATGGCACATGACAGACGATAAAAAGTTATTTGAACAAGAAAGTGCAGAGTTGTTCCCAAATCCTGGGGATGAACGCTTAGTATTGAGTACTCATTCTTTTGGACTACTATCGTCAATGAAGAACTATGATAACCCTATTCTTATACGATGCTATAGGAAGAATATATTTGAGCAGTTTCTTAGTACTGTTGTTATGGAACATACTAAATTTCACAATATAGTAAATGGACTAGGCAGTGGAAAGTTTGAATTAATAATCCAAGAGTTAGAGAAGAACCAATTACACATAAAAAAATCTCGTCTTGAAGATTATATCATGGCTAAAAAGAGCTGGAATGAATGTTGGAATAGGTATGCAACACTATACGAACACTACGATGTTTGTTATGAGGATTTAGTTGCTGGCTGCGAGTTGTTTGACTTTGGTAAAGTTACCATGTCTAATCACACAAAAAGTTTGCCAAAAAACTATAAATCTAGGGTGATTGTGAACTATAATGAAATTAAAGAGTGGTGTGACCAACTCAGTGAAGATAACGGATTAACATGATTGTATTAAAGAACATTACCCTACGAAACTTTCTTAGTATTGGTGCAGTAACACAAGCAGTAAACTTTGATAGTAAAGAACTTACACTTATTCTAGGTGAGAACCTTGACTTAGGCGGTGACGGTGCTAGAAATGGTACTGGTAAGACAACGTTGATTCAAGGCTTGAGTTACGTATTGTTTGGTAACCCTATCAATCAGATTCGTAAAGACAATCTAATCAATCGCACTAACGCAAAGGGTATGATGGTTACGCTAGAGTTTAGCGTAAACGGTACTGAATACAAGATTGAGCGCGGTAGAAAGCCCAATGTTCTTCGCTTCTACGTAAACAACAGTTTGCAGAATAACAAGGAAGATAAGAACGAATCTCAGGGCGAGAACAGAGAAACGCAGCTAGCTATTGAACACGCTATTGGCATGAGTAGTGATATGTTTAAACATATCGTTGCTCTCAATACCTATAGCGAACCCTTCTTGTCTATGAGAGCCAATGACCAGCGTCATGTTATTGAACAGTTGCTCGGTATCACATTGCTATCTGAAAAGGCAGACCTAATCAAAGAAAAGATTAGATTGAACAAGGATTCTATTCAACAGGAAGAATTCAGAAACAGAGCAGTTGAAGATGCCAACGTGCGTGTTCAAGAACAGATTGATGGTCTTAAGCGCCGGCAGAGATTGTGGCAGAAGCAGCACGACGAATCATTGAACAAGCTTGTGCTTGATTATGATGAGCTTAGCAAGATTGATATTGAAGCCGAACTTCAAGCGCACAAGGATTTAGCAGTCTATCTTGACTTGAAGCAAAAGCAGGAACGCTATGAAGCTATCTTAGCTCGCCAAACTGCTTGGAAACAAAAGCTTGATAGTGATGTTGCTGCATTGCAGGTTCAATATGATACGTTAAGCCATATTGATATTACGGCTGAGTTGCAATCTCACTTTGACCTAAAGGTCTATGAGGCTAACAAGCTAGAGCTTGCAAATATAAACAAGACCATTACAACGCTTGAGTCTTCTTTGAAGAAGGATAAAGCACTTGTTGATAAGCTTGAACAAGAAATCAAGACCCTTGAAGAAAACAAGTGCTACGCTTGTGGTCAAGACTTCCACGATGAGAATCATACCTCGGTCATCAATAGCAAACGTGAACTTCTCGTTAGCGCAGTTGAAGAACTTGCCCAAACCCAAAACTCTTTAGAAAAAAATAAAAATTCTATTTTCGTTTTGGGCGAGAAGCCGACTACGCATTACAAGACTGAGGCAGAAGCAATCAAGCATAGTTCTGAACTTGAAAGATTGCAGCAACAGATTGAAGCAAAGAAGAACGAAGACGATCCTTATGCAGACCAGTTGATTGAAAATGCTTGTGTGAGCGCAGGCATTCGTCCAGTCACACATTATGACACTGAGGCAGAAGCAGTTGAGCATCGCACAGTCGTTGACAATCTAGAGAAAGCTATTGCAACTAAGGCAGAAGAAACTGACCCATATCACGAACAGATTATTGATATGGAAAGTCGTGCGCTGCAAACAATTACATTTGACAAGATTAACGAGCTAAGTAAGTATGGTGATCACTTGAAGTTCTTACTTGATATTCTCACGAGCAAAGATAGCTTTGTTCGTAAGAAGATTATTGACCAGAACTTGAGCTATCTGAATGCAAGATTAACTCATTATCTTGATAAAATAGGATTACCCCATACCGTTGTCTTCAAGAACGATCTATCGGTTGAAATTACCGAACTCGGGCGTGAGCTTGATTTTGACAATCTATCTCGCGGTGAGCGGAACCGACTTATTCTTGGATTAAGTTTTGCGTTTCGTGATGTGTGGGAAAATCTATATTTCTCAATCAATACACTATTCATTGACGAACTTATAGACAGCGGTATGGATAGTATTGGTGTTGAAAACTCAATGGCTATTCTTAAAGATATGTCACGTAGACGCAACAAGTCTATTTGGCTAGTAAGTCACAGAGAAGAACTAGCAGGGCGTGTCCCGAGTGTTCTTAAGGTGCTGAAAGAAAATGGGTTCACAACCTACAGCACAGCTACAGATGACGTAGAATAAAATATTACAAGACTGAATGAAAGATATAAATTAGAGTATGCCAAGTCCACAGAAAGCTAAGGGTTCTTCTTTTGAAAGAGAGATTGCAACCTTCTTAACAAAGACGTATAACGAAAGTTTTATTAGAGCGCCCGGAAGTGGTGCGTATGTGGGAGGCAAGAATCAGTCTCGTAAAGAATTTCTTCATGAAGGACAAGTTAGAAGCTTCAAGGGCGATATCGTACCTGGACAGTCTTTTACTAAGTTCAACGCAGAATGCAAAAGTTATGCTGACTTTCCGTTTCACTTGTTGATGACAGGTGAATGTAAAGTTATTGATGGCTGGATCAAGCAACTAATGGATGTTGCTGAAACCGACGATTGCTCTATTCTTTTCATGAAGTTCAATAGAAAAGGCAAGTTTGTTGCTGTAGAATCTAAGTTTACTTGGATTGCAGACAACTTCATCCACTACAACTCTGAAACAGCAGGTGAGTGGATTATTATGGAACATGAACACTTTTTTAAACTCAACAAAGACCTTCTTAAAGTTTACTCAGGCTCAAACGACACCAAGTCAGATGAAATCTTGACAATCAATATTTAAACTATTAACACAGAACCCTTTTACATCGACATGACTGTTATTACAGTCCTCCTTGAGGTTGCACCACGAATGAATGCGGCCGGATTCTGGAGTATGCCTAGGAGCGATCCTAGGGAACACCGACAAGGCTCTCGCACGGTAGGCGAACCTTGAATGAGTCTATAGATATTCTGTCTTGATGCTATAGAACATGCGTTGCCGAAGAATAGAGTGAGTTCCACTTTATAGCTTCACTACAACCCAGTAAACTTTACAGGGCAACCGGTGGCGTTATACAGCATGTAAAGCTAGTATGACGGGGAAAGACAGCAAAGGATGACGGGCCATGGCAAGGACCTCAGCTTTTGGTAGTGCCCTCAGGAGCACTACCATGGCTTCTAAACCGGCAATGTATATCTCTTAAATGTTATAATGAATTTATTGTTAAAAAGAATAGACCGAACGTAGTGAGTGTCTAAGTTGTTCGAAGAACAACTCCCAAGCTTTAGAAGAATGGAAGTTGTGATTTCTTCGTTATTTCTAAGTTGTTCTCAATAATATCGTTAATTGCTCTACGTTCCGTCTCAGACATATTCATAATGTCTTGGTAGGAAGCTCCCCCTCTCATGTACCAGGCCATTGAGAGGGCGGACTTTTTAATTTCAGCTACCTCTTGTTCGTAAGTCTCAATAAGCTTCTTGATGCTTTCGGCGTTAGCAGTTAGAAGCCTTCGCCGAAAAAATCAGTTGGGTTCAATGTGATTGGCTGATCATATTCGTGTTCACAAGATGGACACGTAGTATGAATTGGTTTGATTTCGGTGTTTTTCTTTAGTTCAGCATTGAAGTCACGAATTGCAGTGAATGTAGTACGATCACAGCTTCTAATGAACTCGCTGATGAACTCCGGGTTATCAACACGCTCACCATCGGGAGTTTCAACATAATCAACAGTCTGGGAAATCAAATCCATAGTAACTAAGGTGACTTTCTCAAGTGCCTCAATTCCCATCTTATTCTTCTTCTCCATGTCTTCTTCGGCTTCTATTTCCATAAAATAGCGTTGCATTTCAAATTGCTTTAATGCACCAGCGTTCATGTCCTTGTAAGTCAATGGCTTGAGCTTAACCTTAACATTGCCTGCTTCTAATACTTCATCATAGTTACCGGGAACAATAGTACTGAGTAGTCCCATAAGATTTACGTTATAATTGCTTTTTTCTGTACAGGATGGGCAGATTGATTCAACCTCTAATCCGTCTCCGACACTAGCTGCACGAATTGCAATCAAAATTGCATCCATATCATCGCTTGATATTTTCCACGGATCCTTAATGTTAGGAATACAACTCTTGATTAAGTCTGCTACAGTTGTGCCGTTGAAAAGTGCGTCGGGTGTTCTAGCACTAATTTCATCAATAGCAGTCATTGGAAATACGGGCAGTTCGCCGGTTGGAGTCAAATCCAACACATCTTCGGGGTAACCTTTTCCCCCGCTGGGTAATTTTAGATAGACTGATGGTCTTCTGAAGTATTGTCGTAGTGGATTGTTTTCCATGTTGTTCCTCATAAAATTTTAGCGGTTAATTAACACTAAATAGCTAACAGATATTTAGTGGGCAAAAAACCCATTATTTTATTTTATTACCGGAATTGAGCATGGATCCAGAAATTCAGAGAGACTACGAAGAACATATGAGAACAATGGTTGACTTGCTCAACCAGCAAGCCACTGCTACTTCAAAGTTACTGAATTCCCTACAATCAACCTCAAAAGCTGCGGATGCAGTAAAAAGCAACACTGAAGCTACTAAAAAGCAAACTGAAGTCCTATCTGGGTCTACAAAGGCATTAGAAGCCGGCGCGGTTGCCCAACAAAAATACGCTGAAGCTGCTGCTAATTTCTCTAGAGGACTAATCAGCGGTCAGGCTGCTGTTACAAATTTTGGTAAGGCTCTCATTGATGGTCAAAAAAATCTAGAAAAATACGGCAATGCGTTTGATAATGCTGGCGATGCAGCGTGGGACATTGGTAAAAACTTTGGCGTTTTAGGCATGGTTGTAGGCGGCGCCGCAAAAGCTCTTGGGTTTTTCGCTGCTGGTATCTTTAAGTCAGTAGACAGTGTTGTACAATTTAGAGACGAAACTTCTAAATTTGCCGGTATCTTACCTACAACTCTCTCTGGCATACAAGAATTAGGATCTAACGCTAGATTCTCCGGCGAAGAGATAATGAAGCTCAGCAAAACTATGTCTGGCTTCGGCACAAACATTCTTAGCTTAGGTGGTTCTGCTGGTGAGGGTGCATTAAGATTTATGGAAATGGCGGCGGTAACAGATGATGTTCGTCGCAAATTTGGTAGATTGGGTGTTGACCAAGATAGATTACTTGAAATGCAAGGCATGTATATCCAAATGCAGGGTATTTCAGGTAAAGCATTAGAAAACAGAACAAAAACAGAAGGTCAGCTACAACGTGAATCATTAGCCTATGCTAAAAACTTAATCATCATGTCTGACCTTACTGGTCAAACTGCTGAACAGATGCAACAAGAACGTGAAATTGTTAAAGCTGAGTTTGAAGAACAAGTTAAGATTCGTCAAGAAAATATACAGATTCAACGTCTTCGTGCTGCCGGCGAACACGAAGCTGCGGATGCTATTAAGAAAGAACAAGACAACAGAACCCAGTTAATCCAAACGATGACTGATACTTATGGTAGAGACATAGGTTCTCAGTTTGGACGTTTAGCAAGAACCGGCGTATATGACCAGTTCACAAGTGGATTAGCAACATTAGGGGTAAGTGCTACCGAAGTAAGTAACATCGTTAAGACTTCTGGTAATATTCAAGCGGATTCTCTAAAGCAAGCTCAAAAAGTAACAGACCTTCAGAACAATATGGTGGAAAGAGTTGGTGATTCCTTCCAGTTTATGGGTGAGGAATCTGCTAGAGCATTGCTTGGCTCTACTGAAGCAATTACTAAAGGTAACAACTATTTAGGTAAAAATCTAGAAGAAGAAGTAGAAAAATCTAAAAAAGCTGCCGCAGCAAAAGAAGCTGAAGGCGATGCAATGGCTGATGCAGTTGAGCAGATCCGTTCATCAGAACGTGAAATACAAAAGCTATACTATGACAGCATGTATGCATTAGCTGAAATCGTTGTTCCAAAATTTGCAGGAGCACTAGAGTGGGCAACTCAAAAATTATTTGAAATTATAAACACTGTCAAAGATAATTTTGATTGGTTTATTGGAGAAGTAAAAAAATGGGCCCCTATTTTAGCTGTTATTACTGGTGCTTTCATCGGAATGAAAGTAGCAACAACTGTTGTTTCACTATTTAACGGTTTAGCCAAGGGTACTAAAGGTCTAACATCAGTATTTTCAGGTTTACGTAATGCCCTTAGCGGTGCAATTAATTGGATTAGGGGGCTAGTTGGCGGCGGCGGTGGCGGAGGCGGAGCACCAAAGAAAGGTGCAGACGGTAGATATCGTGACGCTCAAGGAAGATTTGCTAAAGCACCTAAGGGCGGCGGAGGTTCTAGAATATTGAACGTAGCAAAAGGCGCGGGAAGAATATTAGGAAAGTTAGCTCTGCCTTTAGCAGGTGCTTTTGCAGCATACGATGCTTACCAAGGATTTAATGCTGATCCTAATGCTTCGTTTGGTGGTAAAATGGCTAATGCAGGTAAAAGTGCATTAAGCGGATTAACGTTTGGGCTTAGTGAATATATAACAGGTGGAGTCACAACGGGTACTCCGGAGCAAAAAGCAGCCACTGAGAAACAAGTAACTGCGGCAACAACTAATAAAACCGCAAGTGAAGGAATGGCGACTGCTAGCGCAGACTTCAAAAATACGGTGGCTGAACTTGCTAAAACTAACAAAGAAAGTTATGAAAAAATTGTCAGTGCGTCTACTGGCGGGCAGACAACTGAAGAAATAGAAAAGCGTAAAGAAGCCACCACAGAAAACAACGAGGCTCTCGCTAGCAATACTAAAAATTTCGCCAACAGTACTGATCAAACAATCAAGGATATCGAACAGCGTAAGATTCTATCAAAGAATTCCCAAGAACAAATGAAGCAACAAACTGCATTGTTCAAAAAGTTTACCGACGCTATGGATTCTGCTGCCTTAATGGTTACAACCTTAAAGGATGCAATGAAGGGTCTTGTAAATCAAATTGGAACAAGTTTGACACAGCTTCAAGGAGCCTCAGTCGGTGGCAGTGCAAATTCACTCGCTACCGTAGAAAGTATGATGGCGTTTAATAAAGCACTAGAAAGTGGAGGAGGAAAACACCTTAGGGCGACTAAGTTGGGTGGCGCCCCGACTATTGGCGGCGCATACGGTATGGGTCAGGCCGCCCGATCGGACGCATTTACGAAATATGCGACTGATCAAGAAAGGGCTGAATTAGCTAGGTTAGGATTTACATCTACACCTACGTTAGATCAACTTGTTAATAAAGAAGGTACTGCATTTTTGAGTCCTCAAGCAGAACAAGCTGACGAACTATTAGCTAGAATACACGCTAGAGGAGCTATCGCAGATGTAACAAGCAGATTAGGAAGAGCTCCTACTAATGCAGAAATGAGAGGAGCACATCACTTAGGTATTGCCGGGTTCACAAAATTTCAACGAGAATTGACGACGAATCCTAATATGACAATGGAAGCCTTTATTAGAAACAACCCAAGCATGTACCCCGAAGACACTAACATTAGCCAATTTGGTGGCAGAAATTTATCTGAACAAAGTGCATTTTTTGGTTCTGAAGTTGATCGTGTTTTAGGTGGTTCTCAACAACAGCGAATCAGACAATTGGCTATGACATTAAAAGGTGAAGGGTTTAATGTATCGGGGCACCCAGATTTTAATCCAACGGGCGGTCATAAGGATGGTTCATTACATTATAGTGGACGAGCCCTTGACATTAATATAGATGGGCAAGGTCCAGAATGGAATGATCCACCTAGAAAAGCACGATTTGATGCCTTAAGGGACCGTTTAACGGCTCAACAATTTGAAGTAATTTGGGGAACAGAAGATCATAAAGATCACTTACACATTGAATTAGCTAAAGGCGGAATCGTCAGCGGCCCTGCTAGCGGATATCCAGCAACGTTGCACGGAACTGAAGTAGTGACTCCGCTTAACATGGATTCAATTTTGATGAGATTAGCCAAGACTCCTGCCGCAGCAGACGGAACTGACGGAATGTTGGGATCTAATGTTACAAGAGAAGCACTTGACCGTATGAGTTTCGCACAAAAAGAAATGATAGACGTTCTAACAAGAAAGCTTGATAACATGATTGATGCCTTAGATGACGGCAATTCTACTCGCACTAGAATATTAAGGAACAGTATGGTTTAACATAAATACTAATTATAAAGTGAAGAATTCTACCTATGTCATATAAGAAAAAGTTTTTAAACAAGTCAGGCGTATCAAGCCCTATCTCTGGCATGAACAGCAACAGCGGTGCTTGGAACGGCCAAGATGGGTCAATGTCAGGCGGCTATAGCAACACTGATTTTGGTTACAAGAACTATATGTCCAGACTTCCAGAAGTCTATACAGGACACCCAAACAGAATTGAGCGTTACAACCAATATGAAATGATGGACGTTGACGCTGAAATCAATGCTTGCTTAGACATTATCTCAGAATTCTCTACTCAGCGTAACGAACACAATAAGACACCATTCAGCTTTGAATTCAAAGAAGATCCTACTCCTCATGAAGTAGAACTATTGACTAAGCAATTGCAGCAATGGTGCAAGCTCAATGAGTTTGATGTTCGTATGTTCAAGATTTTCCGCAACATCATTAAGTACGGCGACCAAGTATTTGTTCGTGACCCAGAAAACTTCAAGCTTTACTGGGTTGACATGGTTAAGGTTATCAAAGTAATCGTTAACGAATCAGAAGGCAAGAAGCCCGAACAGTATGTATTGAAAGATATCAACGTCAACCTACAAAACTTAAGCGTTGCACAGAAAACGAATACAGACTTTGCAGCTAACCCTGCTACTGGTTTAGGCGGCACTGGCGGCGGAACTAACACTCCATACACAGTTCCTGCTATGCCATACAACACTACAGGATCACGTTTCACATTAGGACAGAGCGAGTCTGCGGTAGACAGTAAGCATATTCTTCACTTGTCATTGACAGAAGGGCTTGATAGATTCTGGCCGTTTGGTCAGTCGATTCTTGAGAATATCTTTAAGGTCTACAAGCAGAAAGAACTATTAGAAGACGCTGTTCTAATCTATCGTGTACAGCGTGCTCCTGAACGTAGAATGTTCAAGATTGACGTTGGTAACATGCCAAGTCACTTAGCTATGGCATTCGTTGAACGTGTTAAGAATGAAATTCACCAGCGCAGAATTCCTTCAGTATACGGTGGCTCATCAATCGTTGACGCTACATATAACCCACTATCAATGAACGAAGACTACTTCTTCCCTGTAACAGCAGAAGGTCGTGGTTCAAGCGTTGAAGTTCTTCCAGGCGGACAGAATCTAGGCGAGATTGACGACTTGCGTTACTTCAACAATCGTCTTGCCCGTGGTCTACGTGTTCCGTCATCATACTTGCCAACTGGCCCCGATGACAACACTACACCGTTGAGCGATGGTCGTGTCGGTACTGCGATGATTCAAGAATTCAGATTCAATCAGTATTGCGAACGTTTGCAGAACTACATGGCATTGAAGTTTGATGAAGAATTCAAACTGTTCTTGCGTTGGAGAGGCTTCAATATTGATACAAGTCTATTCCAATTAGTATTCAATCCTCCGCAGAACTTTGCTGCATATCGCCAAAGCGAATTAGATAATGCTAGAGTTGGTACATTCACTAGCATGGAAGGTCTTCCATACATTTCAAAGCGTTTTGCACTTGAAAGATTCTTGGGTCTAACAGAAGAAGAAATCAAGCGTAACGAAAAGCTTTGGGAAGAAGAAAACAAAGAAGAAGTTACTGAAGAACCAGGCGGCAGCGATCTACGTAACATCGGTGTATCAACTGGTGACTTTGAAGCAGATATGGAAACTGCTGATGAGATTGAATCCAGTGAAGAAATGGGCGCTGAGGGACTAGAAGCAGCGGGCCCAGTAGGTGACGCAGGCGGAGCAGCAGTTCCAGGTGGAGCAGCAGGCCCAGTAGGTGGCGGCGGAATGCAAATCTAAAAGATAAATAGTTTTATGAATCTATTAGAAATGTTTGACGCCCCTATTAACGGGATGCAAGATGTTAACGCTGATAACAGCAAGCCTACCTATAGAACATCAAGAAAAACAAAACTAACTCTAAAGCAAATTCGCAAGCTTCGTAGAATGCTAGACGTAAGAAACTACGAAAAGCAAAAATACCTAGAAAATGTTCGTAAGCAATATGGTGCAAAGCCTGAGCAAGCTGCCGGCGGCCCCGCAGCCTAAAATACATATCTATACTAAAAACTCAAAAAATACATAGTTATTGAGTACTTTTTCTGACTACGGCATAAGTAAGTCTACACAAAGCCATTTGTATCAGGAGAACATTTCAATGGATATTAAAAAGTATGAA